>ERZ772904.5-NODE-5-length-143477-cov-7.1689_pt1 | contig 143477 bp, 115 predicted proteins | sample MGYA00512122_ERZ772904 | MGnify/ENA primary metagenome ERZ772904 (study PRJEB29015, sample SAMEA2738104) | human oral metagenome | biome: human oral; feature: human-associated habitat; material: saliva | place: China | collected 2269 ... | reverse complement strand
CCCCCCCCTGTTTTTGCCTGGAAGCAGTTTTTACCTGGTTTAGGGACTGCCAGCTTGCTCAGAGCAGGCGCCCTCATCGCGCGAGGGCGCAGCAGACTATCAACCGTTAAGACGGTATTAGCCAAAAGCGTATTTGGGGAGAAATCACGATGGCCACAACCTCTAACGCAGCACTAGCCTTTTATATAAGCGATGTTTTATTTGGGTAGGAGGTAACAACTGTGAATAGTGTGGGAGGAGAAATCCTAGTAACGCTTTTTGGTATTTTCGCTATTTATACATGGTGGGGAGAGACATACAGTGATTCGTGGGATGCATACTTGGGACAAATCAATTCACAGTGGGGGGTGAGTAGAAGCATGGCGGCAATGACGTGTCCCTGTATGGGCATTACGTTTACCTTAGGTGGAATCGCTATGCTCTCCAAGAGGTTTGGAGCCCCCGAATTCATTATGGTTTCCATCTCGTTCATTGCACTGTTCTTTCTTTTTATTGGCTTCGTATATATTCTGCCGTTTCCGTTACCTCGTCTCATTGATTCGCGTTACCAGTTCATGAAACGTAATGGCCTGCTTGACGATAATGGTGATCCGCTGCCTGATGAAGAGGCGGAACGTATCCTCGCCCAACGTGAAGAAAACGAATAACTTTTGTTGCCCAGCTCCCAGGATTAGAATCTGTTACCTATTCACAACATTGTGATTTCTTAACCTAAGCCACAGGTCGGGGTAATATCTGCCTTAGTATCTGACCCCGACGACAGCTGTAAGCCAATGATTGACCACCAGCGCCCCAGCTCCCACCACAACGCCACCCAGGCCACCTCTCTGCGCGAAAGCAAGCTAAACACGCTTGGTAACACCCAAGCTAGCTTGTATACGCCCTGGGGCTCAGCCTGGCGCGTGTCGCTGGTTACCTTCGCGGTGCTGGGTATCTTTGCCATGGTTGGGGGCATCCTTTTCTACGCCCACCAAGCCTCTGAGCAAAGCCAGCCGGGCGCCGTCGTCGTTACCACCACCCAAACCCAGAGCTCTGAAAACACCCCCAGCCCTACTCCCAGCAGCACGCCACTACCTAGCACTGCGCCGCTGCCCACCAGCAAGCCGCTAGGGACCGCCACACCCACGCCGCTGTCCTCAAGCCCAGAACCCTCCACAGGTTTGAACCTGCCCAACTTGACCACCATCTCCCCCACCGAGGCACCCCCCACCCCCGCCGCAGACAACTCAAGTGCAAACAACTCCAGTTCAGATGTGGTTTTAACGGCCTGGCAATGCTCCAGCTCGCGCAAGCTCGTATTCCGCGCCAGCAACGGCTGGGACCGCAACAGCGCCATCGAAGTTGCCCGCAGCGAAAGCTGCGCCCGCTGGGAGTAGTCCCTGGGCCGCGAGCGCAGGCCCAAGACCGTGAACGCAGGCGCAGGACGCGAACATGAAGGCCCAAGCGCCGCCCGGGGCGCCAAAAAACACGAGTGCCTGGCTGCATAGAATCGCAACCAGGCACTCGCTACGCCGTCGGACTAAACCGCAGGCGGGAAAAAGCTAGCAGAAGCTATCAAGCCACCTCAACCTCAACGCCACTAACGTCAGCGGTAGCCAACTCAACCTTAGGCTCCTTGGTAACCAGCTTGTGGATACCCCAAATCGCCAAGAACACCGGCAAACCAATGTAGCTAGAAGCAATCTGGAACAGCTGGCCCCTAAACAGAGCCTCATAGTTTTGACCCACCAGCACAATCAGGCACATAGCAAAAGCCAGCATCGGGCCAAACGGGAACAGCGGAGCCTTATAAGGCAGTTTCGCCAAGTCATTGCCCTGCAGCACATAGGCCCTGCGGAAACGCAGGTGGCACCAGGAAATACCCAGCCACACAATGAAGCCTGAAAGACCAGATACGTTAAGCAGCCAAGTGTAGGCAGCGCCCTCACCCACAATAGCGGTCACGAAACCAACCGCACCCACAGCAGCCGTAACCGCCATAGCGTAGATCGGCACGCCGCGCCGGTTAACCCGGGAGAACAGCTTGGGGGCGTGACCATCAAGGGCCATCGAGTGCAGCATACGGGTAGAGGCATACAGGCCAGAGTTACCGGCAGACAAAATCGCAGTCAAAATAACCGCATTCATCACCGCAGCCGCGCCGGCCACACCAGCCCGCTCAAACACCAAGGTGAAAGGCGAGTAAGCCACATCAGTCTCACCGTTACGCAGCAAGTTGGGATCGGTGTAAGGAATCAAGAAACCAATCACCGCAATAGCACCCACATAGAACAGCATGATCCGCCAGAACACGCTCTTGATAGCCCGGGGCACATCCCTGCGAGGGTTACGCGACTCGCCCGCAGCCACACCAACCAGCTCAGTACCCTGGAAAGAGAAACCAGCGATCATAAACACTGACACAATCGAGAGCCAGCCGCCGTGGAAGGGGGCCTCACCCTTAGTCCAGTTACTAAAGCCAGGCGAGTTGCCGCCCATAATCCCCAGGATCATGGCCACGCCGGCCACCAAAAACACCAGCACGGTAATCACCTTGATGGTGGCGAACCAGAATTCACCTTCACCATAGGCGCGTGCAGAGAGCGCGTTAAGGCCGGTTAGCAGGGCCAAGAACACTGCCGCCCACACCCAGTGGGGCACATCAGGCAGCCAGTAGCTCATCACAATACCGGCTGCCACCAGCTCAGCGGCCACCGTAATGGCCCAGTTAAACCAGTAGTTCCAGCCCATGGCAAAACCAAAGGAGGGGCTAACAAAACGCGTGGCGTAAGTCTGGAAAGAACCAGATACGGGCATGTGCGCAGTCATTTCGCCCAGTGACTGCATCAGCAACAGCACCATTAAACCAATTACCGAATAGGCCACCAGGGCGCCGCCCGGACCTGCGGTAGAAACGGTTGCACCGGAGGCCACAAACAGGCCGGTTCCAATTGCGCCACCGATAGCAATCATCTGCATGTGGCGGGCGGACAGGCCACGCTTAAGGTCAGTTCCTGGATTGTCGTGTTCAGACACCTTAGCGTCACCACCTAGTGATGCGCTCGCGGCAGTTTCAGGCTCCTCCCCTGCTGCAGATAGCTCGGGAGTAGATAAAGCGGACATGTTCACCTCCGTTAAAGTTACTTAAATTGCCAAAGCGGCAATGGAGGTAAACATAGCAGAGTGACTGCAACTTTATAAACGCTGTCTCATATTTTAATGGTGTGATTACGACGACGGGGCGCCCCCGTTTGTCTAGAAGCGCCCCGCTTTGGCTTTATTGCTGGGACTTAATAAGACTTAAGCCCCAACCCACTTAGCCGATGTGGAAATAAGTTTCCACCAAATCTTCAACTAGCACCCGCGCCGTGGCGATATCTTCACGCAAGTTCTCGTCTCCTAGACCTTCTAGGTAAGCCACCCAGGCGTCGATGAGCTTAGGCGGAAAGACCCCTTCAGCCTCGTAAAGGGCGCGCTGAGCCTGTAGACGCTGGGCGGATTCGTAGCAGGAGGCGGGCAGTTGCTCTAGGTTTTCGAGCTTAGAAGCGTCCCCTGAGACATATCGCTCATTGGCATATTCAAGCATTCCTGGCTCAGTTAGGCCCACTCGCGCGGCCACAACAATTGCCGCTAGCAGCAGGTGGATGGCAGCTGAGCCGTCAGGTGAGCGCATTTCCACGGTTTGCAGGTCATTGGGAACCTGACCAACTGCGGGCTCATTGGGGTTGGCGTCGCGGAACATACGGTCATCAAGGTTGTTCCAGCCCAGCGGCACACGTACCAGCACTGAACGGTTGCGGTCACCCCAGCAGATGGCGGTGGGGGCTTCCTGGTGGGGCACTAGGCGCAGGAAGGAGGTGGGCACGGTATTCCCAAAGGCGGTGATGGAGGCGGCCAGGGTGAGGTAGCCACCGATCACCTTGCGGGCTAGCTCAGTTAGGCCGGCGCCCTGGCTAAATAGGTTGTTGCCTTGCGGGTCTACCAGGCGGGTGTGGAAGTGCATACCTGAGCCGGCTTGGCCGACGGCGATCTTGGGCGAGTATGACACTTCAATGCCGTGGCGGTGGGCTACTTCACGCACTACCCACTTGGCTAGGGTCATTTGGTCGGCGGCGTCGCAGGCATCTACCGGCAGGAATTCGATTTCCTGCTGGATCATTTGGCGTCCGTCGGCAACAAAGTTACCCACCTCGGCGTGGGCGTATTTAACGGCGCAACCCATTTGGGTCAGGTATTTGAGGGCTTCGGTGCGCACGTCGGCGAACTTAGAGAAGGGGGCAGCTTCGTGGTAACCACGCTGCTCTTCTACCGGGAATAGGGTCTCGACGTCGGAGAACAGGTAGTACTCCAGCTCACCTAGGGCCTGCAGGCGGTTGCCGGTGGCTGCTTCGAGGGCGGTTTGGGCGCGGCGCAGCACGTGCTGAGGTGAGCTGACCAGGGGGTTACCGGCGACGTCGTAGAAGTAGCACAAAAAGTCGATGGTGGGCTCAGCGGCGAAGGGGTTCATGAAGGCACTACGCAACTGGGGCACCACATATAGGTCTGATGAGGTGGCGTCAACAAAGTTAAACAGGGAGGAGCCGTCCACGCGCTCCCCCATGGTTAGGATCCGGTCCAGGTGGGCTACAGATTGGATGGCGAAGTTTAGGACCTTTAGGCGCCCGTCGCCGCCAATGTAGCGCAGTTCTAGGGCGTGAATATCGTTGTCGACGATGTAGCTGATGATGTCCGCTTTGGTGAACTCGGCGGGTAGCTTCCCCAAGGCGCGTACCAACGGGTTGGGGCTCAGGGTGATTTGGTCGTTTGAAAGCATTACAACTCCTCTTCGAGCGCTTAGGCGTTTAGTCCTATTTTTGCAGAAAGTTGGCCACACCGGTAGCCGTTTTTTTCAGGGAGACTTATCCCCATAGCTACCGTTAAGTCACAGGTCATAGCCTAGCCCAAAGGCTTAGTTTTCAGACATCTCTAACGATTAGCGTTTAGACTGGTTGAAAACTCATACCTGGAGGCGATTATGTGGCGCAAGGCTATACACATTCTGGCGGTAACAGCTTTGGTGGTTACCGGCCTAGGTCTGCCCACAGCCGCTTGGCCCACCGCAAGCGCAGCAGACGAACCCTACATAGCTGAAATGTTTGTAGTCCTAAACAACAACAAGATGCAGGACTACATTATGGTGGTTGACCCCAGCAACAACCTGACTAAAGCTCAGTGTGAGAGCTTCAAGGGCACCACCAAAGACAAGACGCTTACCACCCAGTTTGAACAAAAAGATAAGGGTGCCACCTGCTCTATTTTGCAGACTTTCACCAGCTATAAGGCCTCTTCGCAGTTCTCACGGCAAAACGGCAAGACCACTGTCACCGTTGACCCGCAGGCCACCATCAATGTTTCCGCTAAGCCCCTGGGGATCTCCTCAGCTACTTTTAGGGCTCTGATTGTGGGCGTTGAAGGCAAGGTGGTTAGCGCCCCGGGCAACGTCAAGCTTCAATACGAGGTTTTTAACAAGCGTAATTTACACATGGCTTACTGGCGCAACCCCTCTGCTGCGGTGACCATGGAATTTACTTTGACCTCAGATGATGGCACCCAAAAACAGGATCCTTTCTCTCTGCTGCCTGACAATAAAACTGCTAGCCCGTCGCAAGGCCCTTCAAGCGCCCCTTCCGCTAGTGGTTCGCCCACTTCTAACGCGAATCCTTTAGAGACTGCTGCCCCTACACAAAGCGCGGCGGCGGCCAGCTCTGAGGACGAGGACGGCTCTAACACCACTGCCCTGTATGCCGCTTTAGGAGTAGGCATTGTGGTGCTGTTGGCACTGTTGGCATTGATCGTGATGGTTTTGCGTAAGCCCCGTAAGGGCGCTAAGTCTTCGGGGTCTTATCCCAATAACACCAGTGGGTATGTGCCCACGATGGCTAGCGGGCAGATTAATACTTCCGGCCCGCTTCAGGGCACTCAGGGGGGTAGTGCCGCTTCGGCTGCTTATGCCATCTCGACGGCGTCGGCGGCTTATCCGCAGTCTGCGGCTTCTGCAGCCTCGGCTCCCGCACAGTCCGCGCCCAGCTCTGGCTATCCCCACAGTGCGGCCTCTTCTAACTATCCGCAGTCTGCAGCCTCTGGCTACGCACAGTCTGCGGCGTCGGGCTATGCTCCCTCGGCGGCGTCGGCCCCTTACGCCCCCAGCGCACCCCAAGGCTACGGGCAGAGCGCCGCACCCCAGGGCTACGGACAACCAGCCGCTCCCCAGGGCTATGGGCAGCAGGCCACGCAAGGCTACGGGCAAGCCCAGAACTACGGCCAGGCACCTCAAAACCATGGTCAGCAGGCCGGGCAGGGCTACGGCCAGAGCGCCCCGCAGTACTCTGCACCAAGCGCCGCTCAGGCCCCAAAGGGCTATGCACAATCGGCAGCCTCTGGCTACGCGCAGTCTGCGGCGTCGGGCTATGCCCCATCGGCGGCGTCGGCCCCTTACGCCCCCAGCGCGTCCCAAGGCCACGGACAACCGACCGCACCCCAGGGTTACGGCCAGCAGGGCTACAGGCAACCGGCCGCGCAAGGCTACAGCCAACCCCAGGGCTACAACCAGGGTGCTGCGCAAACCTATGGGCAAAGCGCTGAGCAGTCGGTGTTCCCCAGTTACGCCCAGGAAACGACCCTGGCCCCAACTCACCGCTACCCGCAGGACACCGCTGCGGCCACTACCCCGTCCCCTTCACAGGACACGGTTCAGGCGCCCACCGCGCAAGAAACCGTGCAGGCGCCTACCGCGCAGCCTTCACAAGAGACGGTTCAGGCCCCAACTCAGGACTACGACCCTGCCGCTACCCAGATTTATGACGCGGATAGCGAGCCCAACCAACAGCCCTCCACCGGCTGGAATAACCAGCCTTATGGCGGCTAATTAGGAGATAAGTTATGAATACTGCCGTACGTAAACGCTTTTTCACTCGTTTTGTAGCTGCTGCGCTACTGGTCACGGGGGCCACAGGGGCCGGCACTCTGGCGCCGTCGGCACTAGCTGCACCTAGCGAGGCGAAAGTGCAAGAGTCGGTAGTATTTACCAAAGCTGGGCAGATTATGTACACGGTTAGCATCGCCGATTACACCCAGACGCTAACCACCCAAAGCTGCACTGACACGCTAGAAAGCGCCATGCCGAAAACTGAGGCAGAAATTAACCCAGTTTTTAAAGAAAACGAGGGCTATAACTACTGCTCAGGCACGGCCACCTACGGCGCGCAGGCAGGGCATGAGTTTTATTCACTCAACGGCGATAAGTTAACCGGTCACAACCGCGTTGACGCGCTACTGACCGCTTTGAAGCCGCTTAAGGTCAGCTCCATTAACAGCAATGTCAGCGTGCATGATGCCACGGTTACTTCAGCTAGCGACGGCGTCAAAGTGAACCAGTCTGGCGGCGAGGGCAAGGGCTACTTCATGCAGTGGCGCAATTCCACTCACCAAAACACCTTTACCGCGACCGTAAGCAGCCCGAGCTCTACTAGCACTTCAGGTGGTTCAAGCTGGCTGGCTGGTGGTTCTCAGGGTGGTTCTGGCAGCGCTGACGGTTCTGGCTCGCAAAGCGCAGCTCCCGACGGCCCTAAGCCCACTGCCGGCGCCACTAGCCCAGCCCCCACGCCGGGAGCCAGTGGCTCAGCCACCGGTTCTGCCAGTGCCACCAGCTCTGCCAAGGCTACTGACTACCGCGCGACTATAGCTGGCGCCGAAAAATCGCAGGTGGCCGCCGCCAAGCAGGGTGACAGTGGGATAGTTACCGCTCTGTGGGTGGTTGGCGCCCTGGTGGTGGCCAGCGCTGCAGGCTTGGGCTTTTTGCTGCTAAAGCGCCGTAAGCAGGAAGCTGCGGGCGCTGAGGCTAGCGAGGCCTAAAAACTGACGCAGTGCCGGCCAGCCCAAGCGGCTAGGGCGGCGTCGTACCCTAATAAGCCGCATTAGAATGGCACTGCCCGGCACTACCCACTAAGTTTCAAGGAGGAAAAATGCACAGCATCGCTGCACGCTTTAAGCATGCTGGCGTGTTTATGGCATTAACCGTGCCATTCCTGACTCTTAGCGTGGCCTCGCCGGCTATGGCGGCTACTCCTTTAGCTGGCAGTCCCCTAGCTGCCAGCCCCCTGACGGCTACTTCCAGGGTCGCTTCGCTGAGCATTACTCCTTTGGCTGCCGATTTCGCCAGTTTAGCTACCGATTCCGCCAGCGACGACAATATTTGGCTCACTATCGCCATTGTCGCGGTTGGTATAGCCCTGATGTCTTGCATCGCATTAGCGCTGACAGTTGCAAAAGCACGCCGTAATCGCGCCAAGCTAGATCAACCCTTGGGGGCGCCTGTTTTTCCGCAGATGCCCTCTGCGCCGTCGGCCCCTGTGCTCGGCGCGCCAGGTTTCCCGCAGCCGGGGGTCTCTGCGCCGTCGGCCCCCGCACTCGGTTACCGCCCCTACATTGCCCCGACGCCGTCACTGGCCCCTACAGTCCCAGGTGGCCTTCCGCTCACTGCCCAGCCGGTTAACGAGGTTTATCCGCAGCGTTATGGGGTGCCCAGCCAGCCTGATTCGGGAGATTTAGCCACGCTTTCGCAGCCTAATCAAAATGCCCCGCTGGCCCATGAACTAGCCACCCCGGAAGGTAACCAGACTCGACTAGTTTCTACCGACGGCGTCGCCCACGCTTACCCCGCAGAAGAGCCAGCCTGGCAAATGCCGCCTGCAGGCTCCAGCGATTAAAGGAGCAAGCATTGAAACGCGCACTAGCAATCTTATTGACCTTTATTACCTTGGCGACTGGAGCCCTATTTGCTCCTGCCGCTACGGCTGACGTAAACGCTGAGACTACGCTACTATTTAGACTTAATTCTGATGGCTCTATTGATGAATTTATTACAGTCTCCAGCACTAATAACACAGTTAACGCAACCAAATGCAACTACAGCAACGAATATGCGGCAAAGTTTAGCCAAGTAGACAACAAGAATCAGTGTATTTTTAGCAAGCATTACAATCCATATTACTACATTTTAACTTTGTCAGTAATCAGACTAGACGATCATCTGGAATTCAGATTCGAAAATAGACTCTTTGAAATCGAAAACGACATTTCAGATATATTGAACATCAGTCCTTACGATTTGAACATTACTTCTACCACAGTAGCAGTACCAGCCAATGCAACTGTTACCGCCCAAACGCTTTCACCCATTGAAGACCGGGATGAAAAGTTTATTTATTACACTTGGGAAGGACATGATTCCTTTAATGAAAAAGCAAGTGTAAGGGGAACTTTACCGCTTCCTGAAGTAACCAGCACGCCAACTAGCAAGCCTAGCCATACACCCGCGCCTGTTTTCACAGCTACCCCTTCGGCTGAACCAAGCGACAGCAACCTAGCCGACGCCACCCCTACTGCGAGCGGTTCTATCAACACTTTCAGCCCGCAAACTGCCGCTACACCAAAGGGTTTTCAAAGCCTTAACGATATGCTTCGCTGGTTTTTATTAATTGTCTCTGTGGTCTGCATAGTCATAATTGCGGGGATTTTCTTGCTAGCTCAGATAAGTAAAAACTCTACTTCATATATGCCACTTTCTGCTGTTACACTTTATGATGGTCAAGGTAGCTTTAGTGCGCAACCACAGACCTATCAGAGCCATTCAAACCAATTGCAAAGCTATACAGACAATCAGACTTCTACACAGCCGAACCCTTCAAAGGCGCAAGCCCGAGCCAATCAGCCACCCTGGCAAGGACAGCCAGACTGACTTGAATTCCACCCACAAGCTTTAGCAATTACTTGTTTAAGGAGAGAGCAATGAAACGTCTACTTGCCATAGCACTAGCTTTTCTCACGCTAGTGGCAGGGGCACTGTTAGCCCCGGCAGCCACCGCCACCGAAAAAGTTGATGTTAAACTACTATTTGCGCTCAACGCTGACGGCAGCAACGATGAATTAGCCGCAGTTTACGGAAGTGAGAACACTGTCAATTCCTCAAATTGCAAAGACACTAAAGATTATATCTCAAAATTTACCCAAAAGGACGGTAAAAATCAGTGCATTTTCGCTAAACATCACGAAAAAGATAGCTACGGCAGCAATTGGCTAGCTTACCAAAGTGGAGACACCCTTAAGTTTAGCTTCTTAAACCTTACCGCTTTTATTCGCAGCGATATTTCAGAAGCTTTCGGTATCTACTATAGCGACCTAAACGTTATTTCTAGCGGGGCGGCAGTACCCCTGAACGCAACCGTTACCGATCAGAGCCTGTCGCCAACTGTAGATAAGAGTGACAAATTTGTTTACTACACTTGGGAAGGCTCTGATGCCACTAACTCAAGCGCAAGCTTAAAAGGTACTTTGCCGCTTTCTGGCGCCACCAGCAGCCCGACTAGCGATCCTACTAGCAGCCCGACTAGCAGTTCCACCAATACACCTGCCCCGGTTTTCACTGCTACTCCTTCAGATACCCCCAGCGCTACCGCTACCGCATTAGCCGCAAAACACAACTCTAACGACTCCAATACCACGCTATATGTAGTGCTAGGCATTGCAGCTGCAGCTGCTTTAATTGGTGTTGTAGTTACTGTTGTACTGGTAAAGAAGCGTAAGAGCTCTGCCCCTGCCCCCGGGTTCTACCCACCAGTTTCTCCGACTATGCCTTATAACGGTCCTTACCCCGGTCCACAGGCTCAGCAAGGCTATCGGGGACCACAGCAGCCACAGGGTTACCCAGGCGCCCAACAACAGGGCTATCCCGGCCCACAGCAGCCTCAAGCGAATCAGCCGCGACCGGGACAGCCACCTTATGGCGCTAACCCAAACTACCCGCAAAACCGTAACTGACCCTTGCCAGGGCTAAAGTGTTGGCCAGCCATTTTAATGGCTGGCCAACACCCCTAGTATTTGCAACACATTCAAGGAGGAAGTCGTGAAACACGCATTAGCAACCGCGCTAGCTTTTATCACATTGGCTGCCACAGCTCTTGTCACTCCCACCGCCACGGCTTCCGGAAATATTGAAACCACATTATTGTTCATACTCAACTACGATGGCAGTAGCGAGGAAGTAACTGCCGTCTACAGTAAAGATAACACCATAAACTCTTCCAACTGCAAAAACACCAAAACGTACACTGCGGAATTTAATCAGTCAGATGGTAAAAACGAATGCGTTTTCCGTAAACACTATGATAGAGATGAGAATGGCCCCGCCTGGTCTACACACCGTGTAGATGACAAGCTTGAATTTAACTTCATGAGCCTTTCAGTTTCTATGCGAATCGAAGTTGCAGATGCTCTGGGGCTGAAGAAAACTAATGACCTGAATGTGGTTTATACGGTGGCTGCGCTGCCCTTAAATGCAACTGTCACCAGAGAAACACTATCCCCAAAGGTAGCCAAGGGTAGCAAAAACATCTACTACACCTGGAACGGTAACACAGCTGTTGATTCAACTGCAGAACTGAAAGGAACCATACCGTTTTCTAGCACTACCGTCAGCCCATCTATCGCCCCAGCCCCGGGAGACACCGGGGTCAGCAACGATAAGCCATCTGGCAATAACACTACTGTGCTAGCTGTAAGCCACAAGTCCAGCGACTCCAATACTGCGCTTTACGTGGTACTAGGTGTGGTTTCAGTAGTGGCCCTGACGAGTGTAGTAACCACCGTTCTGCTAGTGCAAAAGCGCAGAGAGCCAAGTCCCACTGTCTACTTTGCAGCCTCTACCAGGGTTTATAACGGACAACCCCATTCAGGTCCACAGCCACAGCAAGCTAGCCACTCAATCCCGCAAACATCAGAGCCACAGCCTCACCCAAGTTCACCATCTGCTATGCAGCAGAACCAGGGTGGCCAATAACCAGGCCGACTGCAATCATTCAAAGAGAAAACTAGGGCTACAAAGGCAACCAGCCCCCAAGCGGGCTAGCCAGCTCCCCGGAACCGGCATACCTAGGGAACCTGACTACTAGCCTGATACGGTTAAGACAGCTCCCCCTAAGCGACACACTCAAGGAGAAGCAGTGAAACGTGCACTTGTAACCGCACTAGCTTTTATCACATTAATAGCTGGAGCCATATGCGCACCTAGTGCTGTCGCCGCAGGTAGCATCACCGCCAAGCTTATCTATATTCTTGAAAAAGACGGCACTGCCTACGAAGCAATATCTCTTAGTAGCACTGACGGCACTATCAATGACTCCAATTGCGACGATATTGATGATTACACTGCTGATTTCAGCCAATCAGGTAGTAAAAGCGAATGCATGTTCTATCAGTACTATGATGAGAACGAATACCTTGCAGCCCTGTTAAGAACCCCCAACGGTTCAAAAAATAATATCAATTTTATGTTTATACCAAACTCAGTTGCCATGCGCGTTAAAATCGCGGCTGGTCTTGAGATAAATGTCAACGATCTTAACGTTACTAGTACTGTACTCGCTATCCCACTAAGGGCAAAAGTAGTCACTAAAACACTTTCTCCGGTGGAAAGCAAAGATAATAAATATGCTTACTACACTTGGAATGGGAGCACCACTGACACCGGTGCAGCTACCATAACAGGGACTATGGAACTGGCCGCCTCAGCAGATGGCGCCCCTACGATCAACTCTGGCGTAAGCCCACAAAGCACCCCGTCTGCTACCGGCGAGACCACCACTGGCCTAACTAAACGCACTGGTAAGGCTTCGTCGGCTCCCCCAGTTTCAGCTGTTCCTACTGCACTGAGTGTCAAGAAAACCTCTAGGCAAGCCGACAACAGTCTCTTGCTTGCCATGATTGTGGGCGGCCTAGTTGCCACGATTGGGATCATGGCGACTGTTCTGCTTTCCAAGAGACACAAAAAGCCATCTAAACCTCAATTTTCTTCCCCTGGTGGACCTAATACTCTACACCCCTATCCCAGCTCACCCCATAACGGGCAAGCTCCTACAAGTCGAGAGCGGTCGCCATACAGCAGTGGCCCGAATTATCCACGTAGCTAAGTATCGGTATCTAGGCAACAAAATAGTCACTACCAGGGAAGGAAATAACATGCGTCGTAAATTGACAGCTTTAATGGCGCTTTTAATGCTGGCAGGCGCCGGTATGATCGCACCTACCGCCACCGCACAGGAATACGAGGGATCATATGTGACCCAGCTTTCTAGCGACGGCACTATCACGGAATTCATTGCTGTTAGAGGCGTAACTGAAGAAAGCTGCAAATCCACGAAATACAAGCCTACTTACGATCCTGAAGGCAAGGCTTGTTTGATTGGAGTGACTTTTAAAGGCGAGAGGATCAACAAAGCCTTTACGCTTAAGCTAACCTCAAATGGCGGTACCAGCTATTCCTTTGAGTTCAGCACTCTTTCTGTCAGCGACTACGAGGCACTTGCCCACGATGTGTATCGAGGCGATAGCATCAAGATCACCAGGCTTACTTTAGCCTTACCTGTAGGTAGTGTTATCACCAACGGTAAAGGTAATGCCACAAAATTAGACAACACCGATACTGACGCCTATCGCTGGACCGAATACAGTCCGTTAATGTCAGTAACGGGCACCACCACCCTCGATGCTTCTGTGGCAGGCTACTTAGCGGCTGGCACTCCCTCACCCACGCCTACTCCCAGCGCAACAACAGAATCTTCAACCCCCAACCCTGCCACTTCAGCTATGCCCACTCAGAGCACTAGCGCCACAGCCCCGGCTAAGGATTCAGGTTCCAACACTGGCTTGTATGTAGGTATCACCATTGCAGCAGTAGTAATTGCAGCGATCGCAATTGCCGCCGTCGTAATTATTAAGAAGAAGCAGAGCGCAACCCCCAGCTACAACCCCTATCCTGCCGCAAGTAGGCCTGGTATGAGAGCACCACTGACTCCTGGAGCGCCTCAGCCACCGTATCAGCCTGGCCAGGGCCAGCCGCCTTACGGATCAGACCCAAACTATCCACAGGTGTAAAAAGTTAGGCGCCCCATGCGCTATGCTCTAAATAATCAATCATCCGAGGAGGGAACATTATGCGTCGCAAACTGACAGCATTAATGGCACTCTTAACACTGGCCGTCACAGGCGCGATTGCACCCACTGCCGCCGCAGAAGAGCTGGAGGCAGAGTATATAGCCGGCATGAAATCAGACGGCACATTCCTAGAGGGAATCTCTGTTTCAGGCGCCACCGCTGAGGACTGTAAGTCCTCAACATATCAGCCACTTTATGATGAAAGCGACGGTACTTGCACGGTTGGTTATCAATATAAGCCAGAAAAACTTTATGGGGCGCTATCGATTCAATTAACTCCGCTGGGAGATAACAAGTATTCCTTTAGGTTCACTGCCCTGTCTTTTTCCTCACTCAAGTCAGAAGCTGAAAGTCTGTTTTCTGGCCGCACACTAAACTTCACAAGCATCAGCCTTGGTATGCCTAAAGGTACTACCTTCTCATCCGGGGTGGAAAAGGCAACAAACGATAGTAATGATAAATACGATATTTATAGATGGGATGATGTAAGCACCTCTATTTATGTCAAGGGGACCACTACCTTAGATGCTTCTGCAGCACAATACATCACGGGGAATAGTGATCCTTCTGAAAGCGAATCGCCCACTCCCACACCCACCACTGAGTCAGCCACACCCAGCCCCACCAGCGAATCGGCTACTCCTAGTGCCACCGCCACCGCGTTGGCTAGCAACAAATCAGATTCCAACACTAGCTTGTACATTGGGATCGGCGTTGCTGTAGTGGTACTCGCAGCCGGCGCAATCACTGTAATTGTGCTTGTAAACAAGAAGAAGCAGCCTACTGGCCCCACTTATCCCGGCCCTTACCCGGGGGCTTACCCCGGTGGTCCGGGTGGTCCTGGCGCAGGCTTTGGTTCAACCGGCCCAGGCGCTCCCAGCACTGGCCCAGGCCCTCGGGGCGCGGGTTTTGGCGCACCCCAGGGCGGTTATCCAGGCGGTTACAGGCCCCAGCCCTACTCAGGCCAGCAGCAGCCTTACCAGCCGCCGTCGGCCCCCTCAGCGCCAAGCAACCAGGCCCCTTACAACCCCGGAAACCAGCCGCCGTCGGCACCTTACGGGCCTGGTAACGGGACCGGGGCAAACCACTAAGGGGAGTTATCCCCCAAGAAAACTCAAGATATTTTTAGCCCTACGACACTAGGATAGAGCTGGGCCCGATCTATATAGAGATCTATAAGACCAGGCCCAGCTTTACTAGCCGCACCTGCGGCATACAGAAGAGGACACACAGATGCGCGCAAGATTGTCAGCATTAACAGGAGTATTGGCACTCATACTTGCCTGCTTACTTGCCCCTGCAGCAACTGCGGCAGACAGTTATGATGGCATTGCCATCACCATAATGGACAAGAAGGGAAGCATCAACCAGGGCATAATGATCTACGATGACACTGGGTCATTGAGTAAATCTGATTGCCAGGCTAGCGGCGACTACCAAGCATACTTTTCGCCCAAATCCTCAGGCTCTACGTGCTTAATTTACAAGACCTACAGTTCTACTTTGCCGCCTCTAGGGGTCACTGTCACCAATAAGACTTCCAGCTCTTACGACTTTAAGTTTAAGGGCTATTCAAACCTTCTTAACTCCATCGTAAAAGGCAAAAGCGGCTTAGATATCACGCTAGCGGGAACCATGCTCGGGGTTCCCAAGGGCTCAAGCGTTACTGCTGATGGAGCTGAAAAAATGAATGCCTCTAGCTCTGATATCTACGGCTGGGATACAGACACTTCTACTCCTGAAGCTTCAGGTAGCGTCAACTTCAACGGTTCTAGTGGCGGTGGCTCCAACGGTGGCGGCGGCTCAAGCAGCAACGGCGACCTTGGTATCGGCGATCTGAATGGCAACTCCGGCGGCTCTGGCGGTTCTAACAACTCCACCGCTTCCCCCGCCCCCAGCGACTCGCCTACCAGCGATCAGAAGGGTGCCACCCCCGCGCCTAGCGCCACCTCAACTGCGCAGACCTCCAGCAGCTCTAGCTCCAGCTCTGACGACGACAACAACACCACGCTTTACATCGTTGCCGCTGTTGTAGCCGTGATTGCGGTTATCGGCGTCATCGCCACCGTGCTAGTGGTCAAGAAGAACGGTAAGAAGAACAACCAGGCTAACTTCGGCCCCTACCCGGGCGCTCCCGGCACCGGCTTTGGCCCTAACGGCCCTGGATTTGGCGGCCCGGCTGGCCCCAGTGGCCCTGCTGGCCCCGGCTATGGTCCCAATAACTTTGGTGGTCCTGCTGGCCCCGGCGCCCCCGCTGGTGGCATGGGTACTGGTGGCCCCAACTATGGCGCCCCTAACGGTCCTGTAGGCGGACCCAATGGTCCGGTAAGTGGCCCCAACTACGGCGCTCCCAACGGCCCTGCTGGCGGCCCTAACTATGGTGGCCCTAACGCTCCGGCCGGCAACTCTGCTCCGGTAGCTCCTAGCGCTCCTGCAGCCCCTAGCTACCCGCAAGGCGGTTACCAGGGTGGCCCCGGTGCTGCTCAGGGTGGCCCCGCCCAGAACAACGTGCCTCAGGGTGGCTATCAGTCCCCGAGCCCGTCAGCTCCGTCAGCAGGATACGCGGCAGCTCCCTCAGCTCAGTCCGCTGCGGCCGGCAGCCCCTTTGCTGGCCAGTACGCTGCCGCCAGCCCGGCTCAGCCCGCAAGCCCTGCCCAGTCGGCTCCTTCCAGCTCAGCTGGTGACGACGTCGTCCTGCCCCCGCAGGTAACCCCCGCTCAGCCGCAGGATTACGACGCCGCGCCGGCAGCTGGTGGCGACGCTGAGGACTACTACCCCACTATCCGCCTGGGACAAGACGAGGGCCTGGCTCCCACTCGCCAGTACCCGAGTTTCAACCAGAACAACTAAAACCAGGATTCACAGTGAATATGAATGCGTGCGCAGCTGCAGCTAAAAGCCCCAAGCCGCTACGTAAACAAGCGCTGTTAGCACTGTCTGTAGCTGCGGCCGCATGCCTGTGCGTTCCAAGCGCAGATGCAGCTGCCGCGCACAGTTTCACTGACGCCCCAAGTGCCGCAGTTAGCTCAACCCAGTTAGTCTCTAGCCAGCTAGTTGCTAACGGGTTGAGCAAAACTGGGCTCTCTACCGGGGAAGCTGGGGTCTCTACCGGGGTAGGTGAACGCGTCGATAATTCAACCGGGCGTTCCAACATTCAGGCCCGTCGTGGCGGCGGCAGGGGCCGAGGAAGCAGAAGCCGCTCTTCTCGCAGGCGTTCAAGCTATCGTTCAGGCTATCGCACGCGTTACCACTACTACCATCACCACCACGGATCCCGAAGCTCAAACTCGACCATGACTGATCGCACGGCCATGATCATGTTTGCATTATTGGCGGTGGTGCTCATTTTCGTCTTTGTATTTATCTGGCGTGCTCGCCAAAACGCCTATGCGCAGGACCAATACGCTCCTTACGGCAACGGACCGAGCGGCTATGACCCTAATGGTTATTCGCCTGATGGCGGCTATAACGCGGGTGGATATTCTGCAGGAGGTTACTCTCCCGGAGGCTACTCTCCCGGAGGATACTCGGCGGGAGGCTACTCTGACGGAAATTACTCTGCGGGTAGCTACGGCCAAACGGGTTATGGGCAAACCGGTTACGATCAGGGCGGCTACGACCAAGGCGGGTACGGCGCTGGCAACTATAGTCAGGGTAGCTATGGTGGCGGCAATTATGGCGCCGGTAACTACGACGCCGGCAGTTACGATGGTCAAAACGGTTACGCCTCTAGTGGCTACGACCAGAGTGGTTACAGTCAAGGTAACTACGGCCAAGATGGCTATAACGCGGGTAGTTACAATGAAAACGGCTACTCACAAAATGGTTACGGCCAAAACAATAACTACAACCAGAATAATGGTTGGCAAAACTATGATCCCAAGGATTATGGTTGGAACACTAAGTAAAGTGTTCTAGCAGGGCTGGCGGAGTATTTGAGACTTAATACCCGCTAGCCCTGTGCCGTTAATAAAATATACTGCACTCACAGTTGTTTGTAGTAACTCAATGAGGATGAGCAATGATGCGTCGTATACTCAATGCGCTGATAGCGCTTAGCTTATTAGGCACATGTGCAGCTTTGATGCCAGCCACATCTGCAGCAGATACAGAGCTAACCGTCGCCTACGTTTACAAGCTGTTCCCTGACGGTTACACCCTAGAAGGTGTGCAGGTGATCGGCTCTGGTGTAACCAAAGAAAACTGTACTAAGACTAACGCTACGAGTCTTTTCCAAGTTGAGTATGGCCAGGAGCAAGACCAGACTTTCTGCACTATTACCCGGGAAATTTTACCCAGCGACTCGCAAGCAATTAAGTTAACTCCGCTGGGCGACAATAAGTACTCTTTATCTTTTAAGAGCTTAGATGTGCAGTATCTGGAAACGGCTAAAAAGTATTTCCCAGACTACACGCTTACCACTAAATATGTGACGCTAAGCCTGCCGCAAGGATCTAGTCTAGACACCAAAACCTATGACTATACGCGTCCAATCCTTAACAACACCTTTATCGAATACGACTGGGCTGTCTCTACCCCTAATGTGGAGGTTTCGGGGAGCGTAAAGCTAGATGCTAGCGCTGCTACCTACTTCCGTGTATATGGGGGCGACTCCCCAGCACCTACCCCTAGCGCAAGCAGCTATGCTACAACTGAGTCTGCTACACCAGCACTCACTACTAACGCAGCGCAGTCTACTTCTTCCACTAAAGACAACACTGTCATGTATGTGTTGGTAGCCGTTGTTGCGATTGGGGTAATTGCTGCAGTGTTGTGCGCGGTTCTTATTGCGCGTAAAAACAAGGCAACCAAAGCGGTTATGCCGTCGCCTGGTTACCCGAATTACCCGCCGCGCGCGTAGCCACTGACAGTTAGGTTGAGCCTGGCTATCTGGTCAGGCGCAACCTCTAACTAAATCACTACTACCTCAGGAATAGCCGTGAGCACATTTTTGCCCATATCTGCAGCTAAATTAAATAAGCCGCTTCGCAAACACGCTTTGCTAGCTTTGGCCACTGCTGCAGCCGTGTGCCTGTGTGTGCCTAGCGCCGGTGCCAGCGTTGTACGCACTGCTGTCAGCTCAATTTCAAGCGGCTCAGTAAGCAGTAGCCAGTCAAGTTCTAGCTTAACCACAGCAATTGGCCGTAGCGTGGCTCCGGCACGCCGTGGGGGCAGCAGTGGAGGTTCAAGCGGGCGCAGTTCCTCTAGTTCTTCTTCACGTCGCAGTTCCAGTTCTGGGCGTTCCAGCTCTCGCTCTAGCGGCTCGCGCTCTGGAAGTTCAAGTTCCGGACGCTCTAGCTCCAGAAGTTCTTCACGTCGCAGTTCGAAGGGTTCCAGTTCAGGATCTTCGCATCGTAGTTCAAGTTCTGGGCGTTCTAGCTCTCGTTCAGGTAGCTCCAACTCCAGGGGCTCTAACTCCCGTAGTTACTCTGGAAATTCCAACTCGCGTGGATATTCAGGGTCCAACTCTGGCAGCTCCAACTCACAGGGATACTCGGGTAACTCAAATTCTCGGGGCTACTCAGGGTCTAGTTCTGGTAGCTCCAGCTCACGAGGCTATTCCGATCCTTACTCAAGCAGCTCAGGATCTCAGGGTTACTCTGATTCTTATTCAGGTAATTCCAACTCGCAGGGTTATTCAAACTCGCGCTCAGGCAGTTCTAATTACTACAACCGCTACGGCAACAATTACTATAACAACTATTACTATGACGACTACGACGACTACTACAATTACCACCGCTATGACGACAGCGAGGGACTAGGAATCGAATTTTCAAAGCGCACGACTTTAATCATATTAGCTGTATTAGTAGGTTTAGTAGTAGTGGGTGGCGTGCTTAAAGCAATGAGCGAAGCCTAACCATAATTTTTCGAGCGAAAATATCTACAGATAATTTAAATATGCAATTTCGCAAACACGCTTTACTGGCTTTGGCCACTGCCGCAGCTGTGTGCCTGTGCGCGCCTAGTGCTAGCGCCAGCGTTGCTCGCAGTTCTATTACCCCAATCTCAAGCAGCTCAGTGAGTGGTAGCCAGTCAGCTTCTGTTACGACCACAGCTATTGGTCATAACAGGGTCCCTACACGAGGTGGTCACGGTGGCGGGCACGGTGGTGGTCATAGTGGTGGCCACAGTGGCGGGCATAGCTCAGGGCACTCCAGATCAGGTTCTTCTGAGCAAAGACACTCTAGCTCAGGTTACGTAGGCTCTAGTTACAGCAGCTACTCTGATGACGATGACTATAAAGCAACAGATAAGCTTGCGGATCTTGGGCTTTTTATCGTAGGTGGATTAGGGCTGTATTGCTTAGTTAAGGAAGATGAAACCGAAATCGCCTAAAATCTGAGGCAATATCATTGTGGTAAGGGGATAATTCCCCGATGACCACCTCTAGAACAACGGTTATTCTGATTAGGAACTAGTTTTAACTACATCAGTACTACTTCAGGAATAGCCATGAGCATGTTTCCACCCATTTTTACCACTAAATTAAATACGCAAGTTCGCAAACATGCTTTGCTAGCTTTGGCCACTATCGCAGCCGCATGCCTGTGTGTTCCTAGTGCTGGCGCCAGCGTTGCTCGCAGTTCTATTACCCCAATTTCAAGTATTTCAGTGGGCGGCAGTCAGTCAACTTCCCGCACAGCCACAACGGGGCGTAATGCGCTCCCGGCAGGTCGTGGAGGCAGCAGCGGAGGTTCAAGCGGACGCAGTTCCTCTGGCTCTTCTTCGCGTCGCAGTTCAAGTTCCAGCGGTTCTGGCTCTTCCTCGCGCCGTTCAAGTTCTGGGGGCTCTAATTCCAGCGGTTCTGGTTCTTCTTCACGACGTAACTCTTGGTGGGGACGTTCTAACTCTCGTTCAGGAAGTTCTAATTACTACAACCGCTATTACAACAATTACGATAGCGATCAGTCTTACGACGATCCTAACAATGACACCTATGGAGATCCGTCTTACGACGATTCAACCAGCGATAATAGTTACAGTAGCCAGTCTTACGATAATTCCGGCTATAGCCAGGAACAACAAGACATGGATTCTAGGTTTATACCTCTTGCCGTAATTATTTTAGTCATAGCAGGAATAGGTATGCTTGGCATGATCGCGGCGACTCAAAAGCCAAAAGCTACAGTTGGTAAACCTCAGCCTAGATTTAATGCATCACCCATGAACTGGCTATCCGGCACGGACGACGTTAGCAACTATTACGACATTAGCGACGACGATACCAGCTACAACAGCGACAGTAGCAACGACGACAATAGTTACGACTGTGACAGCGGTGACTACAACTATAGCGATGATAATAGTTACGATAGTGGCAGCGACAGCAGTTGCGACAACGATAATAGCTTCTTTGACTGGTGACATCTCCGCAGCCAACTAACACTCGGCTATAGCAGCTATACTGCTGCTATAGCCGAGTTTTCTATATTCACCGAGGATACTCATGCGCCGCTTATTTAGTACACTCATGACACTAGCACTACTAGGATTAGGCACAGTTTTAGCACCCGCCACGGCCGCACATGAACATACTGCATCCATAGATTATTTAGAATACCCAGATTTTACCTACACCCTACTCCCTACTGGTTACACTGAAGTAACTCTCTCAATTAAAATCAATAATAACCTCAAAGATAAATGCGTTCAGCGAGTTAGTGACTACCAGGCAAAATACTCGCACAGCAGCACATACGACACAAGCACCTGCACAATCACCACCACTTTTAAACCAAATGAGTCTCCAATATTTAAATTAACCCCTTTAGGCAATAATCTATATTCACTACATCTAGAAGAGCCAAATTCTTACTATTCAAAATTCATAAAGAAGTATTACCCTGAGTTTACCCCTTACACAAAAACAATGAACGTAAAAATACCGCTTAGGTCTATTGTCACTTTTGGTTTACCAAGGGATAATATAAGTGAAGATGATTATTTCAGAAGACGAACCGTATACGACAACTCTGTCAGTTATACCATGATGGCCACCATGCCTTACGGAATAGTACGTGGAACCGTAGAGTTAGATGAATCCGCAGCCAAGTTTTTTCCTAAAGCAACTGCGACGCCTACCTCAATAGATTTCACGCCCGCGCCCACACTAACCCCGGTAGCAGCTAGCTCAGCAACTTCAAGTACCGTCAACCAGGGCCTTAGCATGGCCAATATTGTCCGCATCAGTGCTGCGCTACTTGCTACGGCGGCATTAGTTGCCATCTTGCTCAAACGCAAGACTGCCTCAGCCACTGCTGGCACCACCTCCACAGACTCGCCAGCTAGCCGCTAGAGTGATCCTCCAGACTTTGTGAGCTTACATCCTTGACGTACTCGCGTTATGCTTAAGACAATTAACGCGGTATTGGACGTAATTGGAGATAACTGTGACGCAAGTAGCTAGCTCAACCCGGGCGCTGAGGTGCCCTGGCTTTGTGCTACCTACTCTTCGTTTCGCCGTCCTACCTCTACTACCCCTCATGGGACGAATGCCGAACGCTCGCTGAGCCACATCTGCGTGCCTTGGCGAGCGTGATCGCATCTGTAATTTTGCGCCTCTGCGCGCCCAGATTTAGAAGGCATTCCCATGAACCGCAACCGTCAGCTTCCGCCTGCCCCCGTATCCGGCGCTTGGAAAATCACCGACCCACGTGCTTGTCGTAACTTCGCTAATGTGGGCGATTTGCGCCTCGAAAATGACTCTATTTTGCCGGCAATTACGCTCGCTTATGAGACTTGGGGCGAGCTTAACGAAGACCGCTCCAATGCCATTTTGATTGAGCATGCCCTCACCGGCGACGCCCATGTTATTGGCGAGACTGAGCCTGGTCAGCCTACTGCCGGTTGGTGGTCGCAGGTGGTGGGCCCGGATTTGGCTATCGACACTAACCGCTACTTTGTGGTTGCCATTAACGTGCTGGGTGGCTGTCAGGGCTCTACCGGCCCGGCTTCTATTGCTCAGGACGGCACCCCTTACGGCTCGCGTTTCCCGGTGATTTCCACCCGCGATCAGGTGCGCGCAGAGGCTCGCCTGGCCGATCTGTTGGGGATTGAGCGCTGGAACACGGTTGTGGGAGCCTCGCTGGGCGGTCACCGCGCTATCGAGTGGGCCACCATGTATCCGAGGCGCGTGGAGCGCCTGGTGATGGTTGCTTCAGGTGCCCAAACTACCGCTGAGCAGGCAGCTTGGGCTCACACTCAGATTCGTGCGGTGCAGCTTGATCCACACTGGAATGGTGGGGATTATTACGACGACGCCGTCGGCCCGGTAGCGGGGCTGGCACTAGCCCGTCAGATCGCCCACACCACCTACCGTTGTCCCAATGAGCTCGATGAGCGTTTTGGGCGCCTGCCGCAAAACGCTGAGGATCCGCTAACCGGCGGACGCCTGGCGGTGGAGTCTTACCTGGATTATCACGGCGAAAAGCTGGTGCGTCGTTTTGATGCAGGCTCTTATGTGGCCCTGTGTCGCACCATGATCAGTCACAATGTGGGGCGTGAACGCGGCGGGCTGCGTTCTGCACTGCGCACGGTTACCGCTAAAACGCTGTGTATCGCGGTAGACAGTGACCGTCTTTTCTTCCCCGCCCAGGTCAAGCGCATGGCTGGTCTGATCCCTAACGCCAGCTACGCCCTAATTCACTCTGCTCACGGCCATGACGGCTTCTTGATCGAGTTTGATCAGGTCAACGAGCTGCTTGCAGATTTTTTAGATTCCGGGGCACGTCAGAATCTAAGTTACTGGGCTAGCTAGCTCCCGCTGGCCACGAAAGCCAACGGGAGCTTACGCCGTCGAGCCCACAACAGAAGGGGCGGCGTAGAGCCTAACCGAGAGGCGGCGTCGCACTGCGTCGTCAACACTGCGACGTCAGCACTGCGCCGTCGGCACTTAATTACGCGGGCGAGTGAGCTTATCCTGGCCGTAATCGAGCAGCTCACGGGCCACAGAGGGCACATAAACACTCAGGCCCCCGTCACTGACCGGGAAAGTAGCCCAACCTTCCTCATCCACCTGGACAGTGTCTTGCTCGCCAATCATGCACGTCCAGTAGGAGCCGGCGTGTGCCCGGCCTACATACATGCGCTTGGTGCCGGCCCGGCGATCTGAGAACAGCACGGACACACCCGAAGCGGGGCGGTAGTCGTCACCTTCACGGGTAAAGCCCACCACGTCGGCATCGTCGAAGTAGTCGTGCTGGGGGCCGTACGCCAAGAAGTGGCGGATATTCATCAAAACCGGCAGCTCAGTAACCGCAGCCAGGTCCCCCGTTTCGGGAGTGCCAAACAGATCGCCCCAGAACACGCAAGGCATCCCCTGTTCACGCAGCAAAATCAGCGCGTAAGCGGAGGGTTTAAACCAAGCCTGCACCGGCGACTCTAGCGACTGGCCCGGCTGAGTGTCATGGTTTTCCACGAAGGTAACCGCACGCTCAGGATCCGCCGCCACCAAAGTGTCATTAAACAATGCACCCAAATCAACTTCACCATTAGAGCAGGATGCATAAAATAGTTTAAAGTGCAAAGGCACATCGAAAAGACTCATGTAGGGCACAGTAGCCAGGTATGAACGCAGCACGTTCACATCCCGCGACCAGTACTCCCCTACCGCCGGCAGCGCCTTGCCGGTCCGCTGGCGCAGCTTGGGTAGCCATAGCGCGAAGAAGTCAGCGCCCACGTGCTTAAGCGCATCTAGGCGCAGGCCGTCAATGCCGGTGGTTTGCACATACCAGCGCCCCCAGGTGTCGAGCTCTTCATGCACCTTAGGGTCAGATACGTGCACGTCGCAGCCCATTAGGTAGTCGTAGTTACCCAGCTCGTCATCAACGTTCTGGCTCCAGGACTTGCCTTCAAAGAGCCACAGGCCGGTTTGCTGGCGTGCATCATCCCAGTCCACAGCCTTAAAACAGGTGTGATCCCAGATGAAGTCAGAGTATTTGCCATTGCGCCCAGGGAAGGTGAAGCGGGTCCATACCCGAATGTCTTCAGGCCCGCCAATGATCCGACGCCGGTCATAGGGGTCCACCTGCATGGCTTTTACGTTCTCTAGCTCATCTGCGCCCATGCGGTGGTTAAGTACGATGTCTGCCACCACTGAGATGCCGGCGCTGTGCAGGGCGTCGACGGCGGCCAGGTACTCATCCTTGGTGCCGTACTTGGTGGGGATGGAGCCTTTTTGGTCAAATTCGCCCAGGTCATAGAGGTCATAGACCCCATAGCCGACGTCTTCTATGCCGGTGTGTCCTTTATAGGCGGGCGGCAGCCAGGCTGCAGTAACCCCGGAGTCTGCCAGTAGCTGGGCGTTGTCAGCTAGCAGGCGCCAGTGACTGGCATCAGCGTTTAAGTCCCAGGCAAAAGCCTGCAACAAGACTGGATTAGCTGCGTCAGGATCTAGTTGATGCATAGGGTGATTTTACCTTTCGCTCTAGCTCAGCAGACTAAGCTTGCGGTTGTCTTTTAGCTAAGCGCGTCGGTTACGCGCAATTTCACTGGTTACTGCCCAGCGGGTGTATCGCTGTTCAGCAATAATGCGTTCTTGGTTGTTAAGCATGCGTAGCTGATTGTTAAGCATGGCTCGGTTCTGGCTTTCAATGCGTTGACGATGCATATCGCCTTCATAAACATTGATCACTTCTTGCAGGGTAGAGGCACGATAGTTATCAACTAACTGCCACATGTAGGCCACAGCATTTGCCAGCAAATAGGCTGCCGGGAATTTACCTTGGTAGTTATCCCGGTATTCACCTACTAGCGAGTTAATCTCATCTACTACCGCTTTTTCAAGCTCGTGAACCTGCTCATTATGGGCTTCGCGAGACTTAGTGGCCGCATCTTCGCTGGCATTGTGGCGCTTAACTTTTGCATTATGCACCACGAGCATAATGACACTGATCAGCACACCTAAAACCAGGTTGCCAAATAAAAACAACAGTACCGTAATCAACATGGACGTCGTGGGGTTTTTGGACCCGAGGAAAATTAACAAACCCAACAGCGTCCAGGACAGCAAGAATGGCACCAGGTGCGAGACAATTGCCAGCGAAACAAAGTGTTCCTCTTCGCAAGCTTTCAAACGCGAGTAGTCTTTGACACCCTTAGTGGAGCCATCATGCTTAGCTACCAAGATTCTCCTGAATGCATGATGGAAAAGCTTTTGCAGGCCAATGTAGAAACCAATAGTCCATGGCCCGATTGTGAAAAGCATATACATAGCCGCCAGAAGACTTCCATTGGCAACCGCAATAAAAAGTACCACAAGGAGTACCAGGAACACCCACGAAACACAGCGGGCCGTATTGGCAAAAAATTGGGGTCGCTTCCAGATCTGCAAATGGTCGGCGTAACGATATTGCCCGCGAATGCCATTGAGGTTCTCGTGTAGCTCATCGCTACGATGCAAGATATAGGACAAGCGCCCCAACCAGTTTTTGAGCTCCTCGCGCTGAGTTAGCTGCTCAGACTCCCCCATGCCCAAATTCCTTTCCTATAATCAACACTTTCACAGTGACTGACGCCATAATCTACCACTGGCAGAGCGGCATAACCAGCCCCTGCCAGCGGTTAGACCTGGCATTCAAGCTCCAGGCGCGGGCCTGAAACAAGACTTAAACGGCGGCGTCGGAATCTAAACGCCGTGCGCAACACGAACCTTAACTAAGGCTTTTCTAGCCTTTTTAGTGGTTCATGATCATGTTTGTTACCAGCACAGTGTTTGCATACTGTTGCTGCGCAAGGATCTGGTTTTGGCGATCAAGGATCGCGCGCTGCTGATCGGCCAGCTGCTGCTGACGTGCGTCAGCTTCATAAACGTTGATTGCTTCTTGGAGCGTGGAGGCGCGGTGGTTGGTAACTAGCTGCCACATATAGTCAACCACTCCGGGCCTTAAGTAAGCGGCAGGGAAATTACCCAGGTAGGTGTCTGTAAACTCTCCAACTAGAGTGTTAATCTCATCCACCAGCTCTTTTTCGCTGTCATAAACGCGCTGGTTGTGGAGGTTTCTAGCTTCAGCGTCAGCAGTTTCAGCCGCGTTATGTGTCCTAACCTTGTGGTTGTGCAACAGCAACGTTACCACACTAGCTACCGCCCCAACCAGCAGGTTTACAAAAAGCCAGATAGCCAGCATCAGAGTTTCGTTAGCCACGGTGGGCCCATTAGTCGAGGCTCCCGCCATCATCAGCCAGAGCAGCAAGAACGGCACCAGGTGCCCCACCGCCATCGGCAGAACCAAGCGTTCTTTACCGCGAATACGCATCCGCTCTTGTCGCTCTAGAGCTTCAGAGCTTAATTTTTTAACCAATACTCGCTCTGTCACAAAATACGTGAGCTTATATACTCCGTAATAAAGCAAGATTAAAATTATTAGAACAGCAACATTTACAAGTGATTTAGCGGCGCCAGACTGTTTGCTATCAGCTATAAATAGTGGTATTAAAACCACAGCAAAAAGCAGCAATAATGCAAACCCAGAGTATTTAATGGTGTTAGCCAAAAATTGGGCTAACTTCCAAGGCTGCCAATAGTCAGGCTGCTTATACTGTTTTCTGACATACCCCAATTTTTGGTGCAGATGGTCGCTACTGCGCAGAATATAGGATAACCGCCCCAGCCAGTCCCTTAATTCTTCGCGTTGAGTTGTTTCTACTTGCCCCACGGGCACACTCCTTCATCATAGCCACACTTTCACGGCGCTCAATACTCTTCACGGTACTCAGCACCTACAGTGTTTTGGCCGCTTAACACACTTCGCTAACTGGCTTTACTAGAGGCCAGCTTGCGGTAAACCAACTCCAGTCTACTAACACAATCGTTAATGTCATAGTGCGCACCAATGTTTAAGTATTTTTGTGCCTCAGTTTGCCGGCGGTCATTATCGCTAAGCCAGTAGTCGATGGCGCACGCCAAGGCTTTAGGATCGCGGGCCTTGAAGCGACTGTGGGCATCTAGAGCGAATTGGCTTGTGGCCGTAAGCGGCGAGTGTGCGATTACTGGCACCACCCCGTGGCGTAGCACCTCCAGGCAGGAGAGGCCTTCCACCTCGATGAATGCGGCGTGAATGTAGAGGTCGGCTTGCTCAGCTTGAGCGTCCAGCCCGACGGCGTCGAAAAAGTTAAAGCTGGGGGCGTGTTTTAGCACCCCGTCGTGCACTAGGCGACTAGCTGCGCGTCGCAAGGATTTTTCAGTAGGCCCGCGACCTGCGAAAACCAACTGGATTTGGGAGGCGTAGCGGCTGTGGCGCATGGCTTTGAGGATGGTGGCCTGGTCTTTTTCGCGCGAGAAACGCCCCACCACCAGCAGCCGGTAAATCTGCTCACCCACTGGCTGCGCTTCCCCGGGAGTTTGCTTAGTCTCGACTTGCCGCCCGCCTGGTGCGCAGCACTCAGTTTTTGTGCCAGCTGCTGGTTTCGACGGCGCCAGGCCCACCCCGTTGGAAATGGTCACTAGCTTGTCCCCCAGCCCCCAACGCTGCAGGCGCTGACATACTGAGTCCGAGGGGCACTGCACCACCTGCGCCAAAGCGTAGATGCGCCGTCGCCAAGATGTCAGCAAAAGCGCATTGAGTGGCCAGAGGCCGTCTAAGTGAATGGTGGCGGTGATGTTTTCAGGGTGGATATGGTAGGTGGCCAGCACTGGTTTGCCTGCGTGTTTAGCGGCGTGAGCGGTGCGGGCCTGCAAGCCGAAGGGCTCCTCCAGGTGGACCACGTCGGCCCAGTCCACAGCCTGTTTAATCACCCTACGCTTGGTTTTAGCGAAGGCGTAACCCTGGGCTGAGATGATAGCGTCAGCCAGCGGAAATCGCCTAGCAGGCAAGGTGAATTCCGGGGCGGTGAAATCGCAGGCCTGGGCTTGCTCAGCGCTGCCGGAGCTGAGCACTCGCACGTCATGGCCGCGTTCGCGTAGCAGGGTAATGGTACGCCGCGCAGAGGCGGACAGGCCATTACCACGAGTGTAGAGGTTGTTGATAACAAACAGAAGCTTCAGCGGTTCGGTCCGTTCCATGGGCTAAGTGTGACACGCAAGCCTTAAAACTCGCCGAGGATTGTAAAACCGTGCTGCGTCAGTCCAATCCAACTACATTTTTGCCCGGTTTGGAGCGGCTCATCCGCTTTACGCCTAGTTCCAGGCCTGCGCTCATTAACGACGACGCCGCAGCACCTGGCCTAGGCGCTTGCAGCCACTAAAACTGGGTTGAGCCCAACCCAGCTAACCGCCAGCTGCGTGAGCACGTCACTTGCCTGCATCGCTTCAGCATAGTTAGTGGCAACTGCGCGGGTTTTCAGGCAGTCAAGGGCCTGAGCCAGCCGGGCGACGTCGTCGTCAGCTAAACCCACCTGAGAGGTGACAATCCGCCCAAACCGCTTGGCCAGGGCAGTAAAACCGCGATCCCAGTTGAGGCCGCCATTGTCGTAAAGCTCGTGGGAAATGCGGCCCGCAATACGGACAACCTCGCCTTGCAGGCACGGCGCCACCCCAGAGCTAGGCACCAGCTGCTCCCACAGCTGCCGGAACTGGTCTTCAACCTTAAGTGAGCAGTTAATTTCGACTCGCTGCCCCGCCTGCAGGGCTTGGTGCGGCACGGCCTGCTCAACCCCGAAAATTTCGCACAGCTGGGCTAGCGCCTCCACGTTTGCCTCAAAAACTGCCGGGTCTGCGTTGTGCCCATGGGTGATTAGCCGGCAGCGCTGGTCATCCATGCCTCGCAGCGAGTCCTGTTCCTTCCCGCCAGGGCGCGCCCCGTGTGCCAGCAGCACTCGGATCACTTCTAGCAGCTTGCGTGCGTCAAATAGACGCCGTCCAGCTAACGCATATTCGGTGAGCGTGTAGTTGCCGTACAGCCCAGAGTTCGCCTGGGCGTGCACATCTGCACCCAATTTGATCAGCTGCTCTATGTCGGCGCTGGCCAGGCGCTCCACAGCTGCAAACAGTGCGGTGCGATCTGCATAGTCGCGAGCGTTAATGTCGCCGCCGCGCGAAATCAGGAACGGTACCTGCTCGGTGTGACCAGCGCGTACGCGCCAGTGGATGGGGGTGCACTGGTAGCGGTCTAGGCTGTTGATATCCTCGCCGCGCTGCAGGAAAAACTCTGTTATTTCCTGGCTGGCAGGAAAATGCATGAGCTGCGGCTTGTATGCGTCTGTGCGCAAATATGCCCCCACCTGGCAGTTTTTGACGGCCCGCGCCACCGCCTCAACATCGCCCGAGGCGATGATCTGCTCAATGTCTTCCGGCAGGGTTTTCCGCATCCGCGCGCCCACATTCGCTCCTTCTTTGGCTGCTTGGCTCAGTTTAGCGCGGCCCTGTTTTTCTTCCCGACGGCGCCGCGAACGCTGCTAGGGTTGAAGGTCTACAGCGGCCTAAGCACCGAGACACTCTATCTAGCAAAGGAATGAATCATGCTGGTAGTCACCACCCCAACCGTTGAGGGTATGCCGGTTAAGCAATACATCGGGATGGTTTCTGGCGAGACCATTGCGGGCGTGAACATGTTTAAGGATTTTGCCGCTGGCCTGTCCAACATGTTTGGTGGCCGGGCAAGCAGCTACGAAAACGAAATCGCCAACGCCTCACGCACCGCAGTTAACGAGATGTGCACCCGGGCCCAATCGATGGGCGCGAACGCCGTCGTCGGCGTGCACGTAGATTACTTCACGGCAGGGGCAGACAACGGCATGCTGGCCGCAATCGCAACCGGCACCGCCGTCGTCCTATAAAAACTGTACGTAACTTCCGCCAAGCAGCCCCCGCCAATCACGGCGGGCACAACTTTGCAGGCAAAGCAGACGCGAGCAAAGCAGTTCCATGAGCAAAAACAGATCTGTGGAAAAGCAAGCTACCTGGCTAGCCGGACTGATAGCATACAAATATGTGGGCTGTATTACCTATCATCCTGGCGCTAGCTGGGCTAGCCGCTCTCCTCTATTTTGGGATGGGAAGCTACAAGGCCATCATGTGGTGGCTGCTGCTTTCGCCTGACTACTTGCTGTTCTTGGGCCTCACCTGGGTTTACACCCTTGATTACCTGTCTTGGCAGGGCATGGCCAAGCTTGGGCAATACGCCTGGACGATTGACGTGATGCTGCTGGTAGGGATTGTCTATTTCATCCTCAACTCGGTTTTGTATGGCAAATCCACCCGCCTGTACAAGATTGTCAGCGCCCTGGTGATCTTGGCGTGCAGCCTGTACATCATGCTGGTGCCGGTTACGGACTTCGTTCAGGGAATCGGCCCCAAGCCAGCCAATAACCTTTCAATCAGCCAGATGGTTTACATCGGTATCGCCGTAGTTATCGCCGCAGTCACTTGGTTCATGCGCCAGTCCACCATGGCTAAGCTTGACCTCACTTTGCAGGACAAAGCGGCCTCCTAGGCTCTGCAGGGTGGTCTCTTGTCAAAATATAAGAACTTTTATTAAAGCTTATTGTCAGTCCAACTGTGCTGATAGGATAAAAACGTGTTTGAGGTATTTTTTATTTGTTTCGAGGTAACTATATTCTTCGCGCTTCTGCGCTTTATCGTCTGGTATTACACGTCAGTTGCGCTCTGGATCCTGTTCTCTCCTGACTACCTAGTTATTGTTATTGGAGCTGGCGCCTTCGTTGGTGACCACATCGACTGGCTAACCTCTTCACTAGCCGGCAAGATTGCTTGGGCAATTATGGCCATGGTGGTTGCTTGGGCTGTCTACTTCACCTTCAACTCATTTTTGTATGAAGCCTCCAAGCGCATATATAGGATTGTTAGCTTCTTGCTTATTGTCGGCTGCAGCTTGTACATCATGTTTAGCTTGGTTTTGCGCCTTATAGAAAAAGTCGGCCCGCAGCTGGCCAACGATTCTGCAACCAACCACATGGTCTACGTATGTATCGCCGTTGTTATCGCCTTGGTTGCCTGGATCAGGCGCCAAGGCCTCATGTCTAGGTTAGACGCGGATGACAAACTAACAATTAGCCGCAATAGGAGCTAGAGAGTTTAGGGCTCTAAAGCGTTTAGGTCTCTAAAGCAGGCACACTAGGACGCCGTCTCCACGAGCTGGGGGCGGCGCCGTCGTGTCTAGACGTAGCCGAAGTCGTCGCCCCCGTTTGCCCGAAAAGTTCCTAGAGGCACTCACCCCAAAGCCAACACGGGCCTTAGAGCAGTGTCCTAGCGCAGCAGCCTGGCACAGTGCTTGCGCCGTGCCTTACCGCAGGCAGGTGTGCCGGTCGATTGAGCGAGTCGCCCACACCGCCATGACCAGCGCAAACAGCGGGATTAGCACGTAGGCACCCAGCCCAAAGACCGTGGGGGCAGCGCCCGTGTCGAGCGTGGCCTGGTAGGAGGACCACATAATTTCGCTGCTCAGGCGCCCAGAGAAGGTCATAGACAGCGGCAGGAAGAACGTGCCCACCCCACTGAGTACCTGATTGACCAGGTAAACCCCCACAAAACCAATAAGTGGCGCCGCGAAACCCATGTGGTTAAAGCGTCCCTGGGCCCCAATAGTCATAGCCGCGCAGCATTGCACCACCCAGCAGAAGCAGGAAAACAGCTGGGCCGCCACCAAAGCCAGCAGCACCGACGTAGAGAAAGGCGCTAGCGCGCTGCGAATCGGGGCGGTGTACTGCGACAGGCTAAGCCCCTGCGTCCAGGCAGATGTGGCAGCCACGGCCACCAACCCGCCCACCATGAAAGGCAAAGCTGCCAGGCAGGCCAGGGCCATGCGGGTAATTTTTGCCCAGAAAATCTGTGCGCCACTGGCAGGCAGGCTCATGGTGAAGTAGCCGCGCTGGCCGTAGAGGGTTTTCCAGTAGTCAACCAGCCCCACAATCGCCATCACCACGGGCATCGCGACGCAAAGCGCATAGGCCAGTATCTCAGTGGTGGCGCTCAGGCCAGGAATATCCAGGGCCCGCACGCCGATCGATGCGGCCACCACCGCTACCAGGGCGGCCAGGATGCGCACGTCGCTGCGGACTTGGGCGCGGATTTCGTATGTCAGCAGTTGTTTGTACATCAGCGGTACTCCTTTCGGAAAATGGCGTCGAGGCTGTCTGCGTGGGCGGCGCGCAGGTCATCGGCGTCGCCCTGGAGCAGAATGCGGCCTTCCTTCACGAACAGGGCGTAGTCAACGAAATGTTCAATGTCTGAGATCAGGTGGGTGGAGACGATCAGCAGCGACTGGGGGTCAAACTCGCGCAGGATACCTTCCAGGATCACGTCGCGCGTGGCCGGATCGACGCCGCTGATGGGTTCATCTAGTAAAAACACGCGGGCACGGCGCGACATAACCAGGCTGATCTGCAGCTTCTCCCCCATGCCCTTGCTCATTTCGCTAAGCGGGCGGTTAGTGGGCAGGTCGAAGAAATCCACCATAGAGGCGGCTTTTTTGGCGTCAAAGTCCGCAAAGAAACGGCTGTAGACGCTGATGGCCTGCTTGGCATCCCAGGTGGGGTTGAGGAAGTCCGCGTCGGGCAGGTAGGAGACGATCTTTTTGGTTGCTACCCCGGGGGCGTGGCCGTCAATGGCGACGACGCCGCTGTAGTCGGCTAGGACGCCGGCCAGGATTTTTAGCAGCGTGGTTTTGCCGCAGCCGTTTGGGCCCATTAAACCCACGATGTGTCCGGCGGCCAGATCCAGGCTGAAATCACGCAGGGCGGTGGTGGTGCGGTAGCGCTTGGTCAGGTTTTCCACATGGACTAAAGCGTTTGCGGGTGTGTGGCCGGGGCTTGCTGCTGCGGTGCTGGGGCTTGCGGGGGCGGCACCTGCGATTGCGGCTTGGGCACCCACCGTCGACGCCGGGCTGGGCCCCGCTTGAGGCGAGCTGACCTCTGGCGCGGTGGAGGGAGGTTTTGCGGTCATTTTTGTCTCTCCTGGACTTAAGTGTCCGCGTCCCAACGCTCATCTATGAGGCTGTGGGCCTGTTCCCGTTCCACGCCAAGTGCGCGGCAGGCGCTGATGTAGGCGTCTACTGCGGCTTGGGCGTTGGCTTTACGTAGGGCGTGCAGGGCGACGTCGTCAGTGGCGACGAAGCGGCCGGCGGTCCGTTTGGGGACGGTGAGGCCTTCCTCGTCGAGGGCGGCGAGGGCACGCTGAACGGTGTTGGGGTTGGTGGAGGCCTCGATGGCGAGGTCGCGGACTGAAGGAATCTTTTGGCCGGGTTTCCACGTGCCGTCAGTGATGCGGGCGCGGAAGATCTCGGCCAATTGGATCCAGATGGGGCGGGTGTCATCGATGCGCATCGATGCGTCCCTCCTGTCTTACTGTATTAATACACTAATACAGTAAGACAGCTGCCAAACTGTGTCAACCCCTTAATACAGTTGCTCGGTTTGCGTGCTGGCGGCAGTTTTAAGACTGCGCCTAGCACCTACCTGCAGCAAGCAGCTGACAACACAACACCCAAGCAGCCCCAGATCTACTCATCTAAACAACTACACCAACAGACCAAACCTTCTGCAAGTACCTAGCTTCACCCCCGACAACCCCACCTGCGCAGCAGCACCACGCGATAGGACATCAAGCCATAGATTAAGATTTTGCAACTGCAGCCGATTTATCTGAATCAGGTTGCGACTCTTCTAAATATTTTCGAGCAAACCGGAAGTTTTCTTTGTTTTAGGATGTTGCCTCATAACCTCTAATTGCTGTTCAGCGGGAACTCCCAGCTCCTTTAACAGATTAAAAATCACCACCATAGTTGTCACTCTAGCTATAGCATCCAATTCAATAAGCTTTTGCCCAGGAGTTTCACCTTGATGAGTAAAATAATTGCGCGCCTTAACCGTTTTATCAACCCACGAATCTTTGTCTACCACAAATTGTTCAGCGATATTTTCTTCAAGTCGATTTATGAGGTCATAAAGACGTTCTCGGAGTGATGGCTGATTCCTAATCCTCTCCTTAACCCAAGATTTACGCTCCTCAGGAACCACTTTTAAAATTTCCTCTCTCATACGCTTAAATTCTTTTTCATCACTAAATGGTTCCCCACCAAGCTTAAGACTCCCATGCAACACTTCTGCCGCACAAGCACTCGCTAAAATCTCATCTTCAACAAACTTATCAGAGTCATAAATCACGCCTAAAATTACTCTAATTGCAGCTTTATTTTCTTTATAAATCTGAAGCCATTTACACAAGGTTTTTTCAAATGGGAGCGAACCACAGGTAAACAGTATCTGATTTGCATTAATTTTATCGACATTACGACAACCAAAAGCAACAGGATGATAGAGTAGATAAGCGTATGCAGACTTCTTATTCGCAGATGCCTCAGCTTCTGGAAGCCCCAATCGAAGCCAAGTAACTCCCGCGCGGCTAGTCGTCGCAAGAGCAACAAGATCATGAAACATATCCACCTCCGTAAACACATCATCCAGCGTAAATAGCTTTTTTGAAGTCACTCGTAAAAACACTTCTAGCTCAGATTCGCTAGCTTTAACAGGAGAAGAGCTATCAGTAAAATTAAAAGATGTACGCAAAAGGCTGTAACAAACACCATCATTATTTCCCACCTCCCCAGCACACTCGCATCCACCCTCCCCAAGAGTCGGTTCAAAACCAGCTACCCCAGCCCACTGTCGCAAACCTTCAAACGAAAATTCAGCCACATTAAAAACCTCATCATCGCAACCATTAATATGTGCTCCAACAATCGCAAACATCGCCATTACTTTCCGCATCGGAGGCTTGAGTTCCGACAACCCCATCGAAAAAGTTTTGATAAGAGTAATTTCATGATTACATACTTCACCATAAATAATAGGCCAACACTCAGGCCTAATTTCAATCCTAGTCTCCTTTAGGCCTGCGCTAGTAGAACCAAAAGAATAATGCAACTCAAGCATTAAGTTGCCTCCACCATCATACTTAAGTGTGCCAGCAAGCTTATCTTCAGGATTGTCTGGCAACCACCACTCACCAAACCATTCCTGTTTCTCGCTTAGCAATAATGGTTCATAGGACATGATGAACTCCTTAGTGATTTCTTATCGCAGAGTTATCAATTACTTGCACAAAAGTAACGTATATCCATCAAAACGAACATACATATCACACCCGTTTAAGTAATTGTAACTATGCAGCTATTTGAAAGACCTTACTACTATGTGAAAGTCAATCTGATCTTTACACGTAGCCTACACCTAGACGCCACTTCGATGAGCTAAATATCCTGTAAGCAAAAATTTCCGCAGCTCCACTCCTTAGGCAAGCACGCTATTTAGCGCCACCCACATATAAGTACCCCCGAGCCATTTGTCTACGCAGATTCTAAGGCTGGTTACAACAACACTCACGCCACTAAAAATACACCAATCAGACCAGCGCCGTCGCCAAGCCCTAAAATACACACAAGCAGCAAAAGGCCTGAAACCTTATGCTTCCAGGCCTCAGCCCAGCCCTCCATGGCTTGCTGTTTTAGTAACTTCCTCCCAATTTTCTGGCAAATAACCCCTTATACTTCTTAAGAAAACTGAAGCTTTTAAACAGCCGCACAAGCAAGATCACAACAATAATGCTATTAAGACCAGCTAACCAGAATGCCTTAACGTATACATCATAAACAAAAAGCAGCAGAAAAACGATAAGGAAAATAAGGTTAAGCCAGATTTCACTCCGCTCAACCTTCACCATCAGTTGCCATTTAGTCCTCTCAAGGAACCCACTTGCCAGCTCACGAGGTACGCGATTTACTTCAGCCTCATTTACGACATCAGGCCCAAGAACCTTCGCATAGAGTTTATAAAGCTGTGGAGCTTCTTGCCTTAAAACTGCAAGCGCCTCAGTATTTGACAGGGCAGTCTTTCCGCAAAAACGAATCTTTTGAATAATATCAGAAATATTTTCAATTAGCTGAACGACGTCATCATTATAAGGAGGTTCTAGAGTGTCTAAGTAGTCACTATCCTCAAGTATCCTAGTGACCATAGCGTTTTTCTTAGCATCTGGGCGTGTATCGCTTGACATCTGCTCGCCCTGGCTAGATTGAAGATCGAGCGGATGCCCACTATAAGCAGACTTTAACAGTGACTCGGAAATCGCTAATCCATCTGCACTTTTCCTCGTCCACTCATTTTCTTTACGACAAGACATTTGACGCAAGCACCCCTATCACCATCATAAATGTGGTTACCGACAGCCGTTGTAACCGTATATGTAATCCTACACCCTACTTTTTAGGCAAGCACGCCATTTAACGCCGCACATTTGGCAAGGCATGCTTAAGGAAAACACCCGTCACAATAGACAACCTGACTTAACAATATTACTCAGTAATACATTTTGATATAGTCAAGTAAATAACTGATATTACGGCTATAGCGAACACTGCGTTCTACAGTCAAGTTCTACAGTTGAGGCTATGTGGATTTTTGCCGCTTGCCTTTCCGCCCTTTTTGCATCGACAAGCTTTCGCTTAGCGCAGCCCAGCCGGGTCAACTAGGGACAGGGCGCGCGGGGCGCGTGAGACCTGCACGCTTTGGCCCCAGGTGAGGGTGAGGCGGTCGGATTCTATGCCGTCACCAAAGAGCACCAGGGATTCGCTGCCCACCACCAGGCTTAGCTCCTCCCCCTCCCCTAGGATTCCTTCGGTGCAGTTGGTGCCAGTATGGGGTGAGGGCCAGGCTTCGCGCACAAACCAGGCCAGGGAGTGCGAGGTAGGCGCGGGTAGATCCCCCATGTGCCGCCCGCGTTTTAGGGAGGCGCCCCAGCCAGTGGCGCCGGTCCCGGTGGAGACAACGACGCCGGAGGAGGACTGCCGCTCTGCGCGGGAGCCCAAGGTGAGCTCGTAGCGGGCACTTTGGTGGCTTGGGTGCCCAATAAATACCTCATTGAGGGCGGTGAGTGTGCGCGAGTCGTCAGCAGCCGCACGCACCATGGTCAGCTGGTCAACGCGCAGGTCAGAGCCCGTTTCCAGGCGGCGTAGCGCCCCCACCCCCTGCTCAGGCGTGCAGCGCACGAGCACGCCCGCATTGGCTTGGGGCACAGAGTTAACCCCCACCACTACCTGCTCACCCACGTATTTGGCCACGTTAGCCACCAGACCGTCAGGACCAACCACAACAATTACGTCCTCGGGCGCAAACAGGAAGCGAGACAGTGAGTCGCGTTCGACGTCGGCGCTAGCCCAGCCGTCCGGGATCCCCGCCCGCACTCGCGCCAGGGCCGCCAGGTGGCACTCGTGCGCGCGCTCCACCTCCTCAAGGCTGCGCCCGCGTGAGCGCAGCACAAATTCAACCTGGCCGCGTGTGGAGTAGCGGTCCATGAGCTCGTCATATTCGGTGGGGCGGCGCACAATCACCGCGCGGCGTCGCATTACTTGCCTGCCTTGGCTGAGCCAGTGAAGGCCGACACCAGGTCGCTGAGTACGTCAGCGGTGATGGTGATGTTGCCGAAGGAGGGCATGTGACCTGCCAGCTCCTTAAGTGCCAGGGCGCGCGCCACCTCAGGCCCGGCCTCGGCGACGGCCTGGATGTAGGCCGCGTCATTGGCGGTTCGAGCGCGCCCGGCGGTGTTCCAGTCGGTCTCGAAGGCCTTGGCTTTTTCTACGATGCGGCGCGATTCAGCCTCGACGGCGATCGCGTCAGCGGCGGCTTTCTCTTCAGCTTCGCGCCTGGCGTTGTGGCCTTCCTGGTCAACCAGGTCGGCGCGCTTGCGGGCCAGGTCAAGCTTGGATTGCATCTCGTTTTCGGAGATTTGGGATTCACGCTCGACGGCGAGGGCGCGGCGCTCGTAGAGGGCACGGTCAGCCTCGGCACGCAGCTGTTCAAGCAGTGGGGCGCGCAGGGAGGATTCAACCCCTTCATCGGGTCGCAGGGACAGCAATCGCACGTCAACAATGCCCACACCGGTGGCCTGCAGCTGCTCGTTTGCGGCAAAAGCCTGGGTCAGGAGCCCGCTAACTCGCTCCAGGGAGCCGGAGATGGCTTCAGACAGGGCCATTGCGCCGATGGTTGAGGCCAGGGCGGAGTGGGCGATACGGGTGACGGTTTCGTCGATTTGCCACAGGCCCTGCGCGTCTTTCTTTGCTTCACGCGGGTAGAGGCCGAAGTCGTAGTGCGCGGCGGCAGCCTCGGCGTTCTCGATGCAGTAGGTGACGGCCACCTGGGCGTTTACGTTCTGCTGGTCGCTGGAGGCTACCTGCACCAGGAAGCTGTGGGCGCGGTTAGCGGTGGGCACTTCCGCCAGCGCGCAGCGGCCTTTGCGCAGCCAGAAGGATTGGCCAACCCCGGAGCGAATGGTGCGTCCGGCGCTGATCTGGACGACGTGGTCGCCAGCGCCGCCCTGGTAGCGGATGAAGAAGGGGTGGTTGTGAAGGGTTCCCATGATGACTCCTTAGGTAGTTCCCATTTGTTTATGTCACTATGACGATAAACCCCTTCAGGCTTTAATGTCAACTTGACGCAAATAGGTTAGGCTAGAGCCATGATTGAACCTGTCACCTTCCCGATCGCCGTCGACGTCGTCGCCCTGACAGTCATTGACCACACGCTTCATGCCCTCGTGGTGCGCCGAGGCATCGAACCTTTCCGTGGCCGTCTGGCCCTACCTGGCGGTTTTCTGCGCAGCGGCGAGCAGACAGATCAGGCCGCCGCGCGCGAACTTGAGGAGGAAACTGGCGTCACTCCCCCCGGTCACCTTGAGCAGCTGCGCACTTACGGCCCTCTTGGGCGTGACCCGCGCGGCCCGGTTCTTTCTGTGGCCTACCTGCTCTTGGCCCCTTCTTTCTCCCCCACTCATGCGGGGGGCGACGCCGCCGGGGCGCTGTGGCAGCCCGTTGAGGCCCTGCTTGGCCCTGACTCTCCCCTAGCTTTCGACCACGGCGCTATCTTGGCTGACGGCGTCGAACGCGCCCGCTCTAAGATTGAATACTCACCTCTGGCCACCTCTTTTTGCGGGCCGCAGTTTACGATCACCCAGCTGCGCACCACCTATGAGGCTATTTGGGGCTCTGCCTTGGATCCGCGTAATTTCCATCGAAAAGCCACAAAAACGGCGTCGTTTATTGAGCCCACTGGAGACAGCGTGCGCGAAGGGGCCGGGCGCCCGGCCGCCCTCTACCGCCTAGTCCCAGGAGTTGATGCGACCGCCTTTGTCCTAGACCCACCTCTGCGCCGGCCACCCGCCCAGGCCTAGACGAAGCCAGCAGCTGGCCTGGGCTCAGGCAACGCCAGCCGCCCTCGGAGCCCAGGCTCAGGCAATGCCAGCCGCCCCGATAGACGAAGCCAGCATCCAACCGAACCAAGACAACGCCAGCCGCGCTCGGGAGCCCATGCCTAGACACTGACAGGTGCTAGTGCGCCTAGTCCGCGAGTGCGTCAGCGGCGGCTTCGATCTGCTCGCGCGCCGGGCAGGATGCCGGCCCTACTAGCGTCGCGGAAAGAGCGCCTGCACAGTTAGCCAGTAAAAGCGCTCGTTCTAGGGGGATTGCCTGCGCTAAAGCCGCCGCCAACACGCCAGAGTGGGCGTCACCTGCGCCGTTAGTGTCGATAGCCGCAACGCGCGGCGTCGGAATGTAAGTCACATCTGCGACATTTGCACTAGCCACCGGCCTGGCGAAATAGGCGCCCTCAGCCCCGGCACGCACCACAACGGGGCACCCCAGCAAGCTGGCCACCAAACTGGCCACCAAGCCGGCCTCGCGCGCCTGACCGCACCGCTGGCTCTGGCCCTGCCCCAAGCCGCGCTCTGCGCTTTGGTTAATGATCTGCTGAGCTTCCCTATGGTTCATCGAGACAATTACGTCACGCGCAGGTAGGCCCTGCGGGATGCCAATAACAGGCGAGACATCCAAAATGACCTGCACGCCCTCAGGTAAAGCCTCCAGCGCCGCCTGCGCCGCCTGACGGTTAGCCGGGTGGTCCATGAGGTAGCCGTCAATGTAAAGCACATCCCCCGGGCGCATCGTTGCGGTGAAATCCGCCCAAGCGTTTGCTGGCGCCCTCGTCTCAGCGCCCCGCGTGGAGATAAAGGTACGCTCCCCGGATTGGTCAGTGAACGCAATACAAAAACCGTTATCGATACCGTCAATGTGGGGCCCGGCGTCCGTAATTTCCGCGCGCTGCAGGGCCTGCTGGATGAGTAAAGAGTAGGGACCGTGGCCAATCGGGCTGAGCGAGACGGCCTGGGCTCCCATACGCCGCGCGGCCACCAGCGCGTTAAAGCCCCCACCCACATGCATTCCTTCATCGCTGGCCCATACATCGCCACCAGGGGCCGGTAGTGCCTCGCCACGCACAGCCAGGTCTACAAGGATCTGGCCCATCAGCACCACGCGGCCCGCCGGGGCGCTTTTTTGTGGGGACGCGGCTGGGGTTTTGGCGAGGGCGGGTTTTTCTGGGTTGGGCGACGTCGCAGCTGCTGCGGGGGCAGCGCCGCCGCCCTCCCTATCACGCAGAGCCAGCAAATCTGTAGCGACGCTAGGCAGATCAAGCTGCGAAACCTGCTCCACCTGGGCCAGGCCGTAAGCGTCAAAAACCTCAACACCCAAGCTTGCACCCAAAATTGCGCCTGCTATCGCACCAATTGTGTCAGTGTCACCACCCAAATTGGCGGCCTGCAGCAGGGCGCGTGGGGAGGGATCACGTGCCAGCAGCGCGAAAGCCATGGGGATTGCCTGCGCTGAGGCCACAGCCGTGCCTATCTGCCCGGCCAGCCACTCTAGGGACGACGACGGCTGGGCGGCCAGTTTTAATGCCCGGTGCGTGGCTGCCACAACATCCGGCTCTGGGCTCCAGGCGCCGCGCTCAGGTAGTGAGCGCACAAAAGCCACAGCCTTCCACAGCAGGTCTGTCACATCCGCCGCGCCGGCGTCGATCCCGAGTGACACGGCAGCTGCAACTAGCGCCGCTGACTGAAAGCCCTGACGGGTGGCGTGCGTGACCTGGCATGAGGACCATACGGCGTCGGCGAAAAGCTGCCGGTCCGACGTCGACGCCGCAATCCCGATCGGTGTCACCCGCATTGCCGCCCCATTAGTGGTGCCCTCACCGCCCACACGCAACGGGTTCTCGCCTGCTCGTACACGCTCAAGTGCCGCCTTCGTGGATGGCCCCAGCAGATCCAGCGAGCCACGCTCAATCATGGAATCCTCCCAAGCCAGCAGGGCGTGGGAGAACTCGCTCGCATCTAAGTTCAGCCCAGAGCCGTGGCCTTTAAGCAGCAGGGAAGCGATCAATAATGCTTGCTCGGTGTCGTCAGTGACCGACCCGGCCGCCATACCCGGCGCATAGGGTTGGCTTTTATCCCCATCCACCAGGCCCGTGACATGGCCGTAAACCGTTTGAATCTGCTGTGGAGACATTGCTTGCGTTGGCATACCCAGCGCATCGCCCAGCGCTAACCCAGCCAATGCGCCATATGCGCGCGAAAAACGAGGATCCATGAGCTTTTCCTCCCTATGCAGGCCGTGAGCACATCCAATATAGGCGGCCAATATCGAGTCAGAAAAGAAAGCTCCTTTAAAACTGCCCTACTTCACCTTTTTAAGACGAAAGCCCTATAGACTTAGGCGGTAGGGATTCTTAGACAACCGCACCTTTTAGTGCGTTTATCGCGGCAATCATTACGGCAAGCAACACCAACCCTGACGGCAAGCAACACCGTGCGCCGTCGGCCACCTACTCAGATCAAAGAAAGAGCCTCCCATGAGCGACACCAGCAAGCAGTCCGAGCAGAACGAAAACACTGAAGCGGACAGCACCCCCAACACGCCCCTGCACACCTCCCATGGCGTAACCACCATCGACGAGAACGTCATCGCCAAGATCGCCGGCATGGCCACACGCGAGGTGCCCGGGGTCTACAGCATGGGTAACGCCATGCGCCGCGCCTTCACCGCCATGACCGAGCGCATCCCCACCGCCCAGACCAACGTCACCGGCGGCATTAACGTACAGAAGGGCGAAACCCAGACCTCCATTGAAGTCACCGTGGTGGTTGACTACGGCGCCCCTATCATTGAGGTCACCGAGGCGATCCGTAACAACATCATTGAGCAGATCGAGACCAGCACCGGTCTGGAAGTAGTTGAGGTCAACATCCACGTCACCGACGTGCACCTGCCTGGCGACGAGTCTGAGACCAACAACCTCAAGTAATTTACGCCTTGATCTGAGGAGATCTCATGAAGACAACGCACCTGGCCCTCCTAGTAGGCCTATTCCTTGGAACCGTTCTGGCTTTTGGCTCCTTCGCTGACTTTGTGCTGGTGTCACTGTGTGGCCTGGTTGGGTTGGGAGTGGGCCTGTACCTGGAGGGCCGGGTCGATGTCCGCAGCTTCCTTGAGCGGCTAAGGAAGTGACGATGGCGCCCCTCGCCTCACCTGCAGCCGACCAGTCCTCAGGCCTCCAGCCCACAACCGGGCAGGCCGGGCAGCCGGGCACCGCCCAAGCCGCTGGCACCGACGCGGGCACCGCCCAGCGCGGCACCACCACCATTCCAGCTAAAGTCGTGGCTAAAATTGCTGCCGAAGCCGCCTATGAAACCGGCAATGTTGGCTCCAACGCCGGCGGGGTTTTAGGCATCGGCGCCCGCCGCAACTTTTCCTCCCGTCCCGAAGCCCAATGTGAGCTCTACGGGCAGGTAGCCGTCTTACACATGAACCTAGGCCTGGTTTTTCCCACACCACTGGCAGACACAATCGAGGCCGTGCGCGCACATGTACGCAGCCGGGTGGAGCACCTGACCGGGCTGAGCGTCGGCAAGATCAATATTGAGATCTCCTGGCTTAACCCCGACGGTCCAGGCAGGAAGAACCTGAAATGAGAAAAGTTCCAAAACTCATTCGCCGCCCCTCACGCAGCGGCTCCAGCGTGGTTCTAGCCCTGTTGCTGCTTGCCGGCGGAAGCCTGGGGGCTTGGCTGACCGGTCAGCGGCTCATCACTGGCTACTGGCCGCGCCACGCCCTACACGCACTTGAAGCCATCAAATCCACTTCGCTTAGCTCCACTGCGGCGCTTATTGCCGCCGGGGTTGTGGCGGCCTGTGGCCTAATCATGATTATTGCGGCGCTATGGCCCGGGCGGCCTGAGCGCGTCGAAATTCTCCCCGACGACATTCCTGGACAGACCGCAGTTAGACGCCGTGACCTGGCAAAACTGGTGAGGCTACAGGTTGAGCAGCTGGGCGGCGCTAACTCCGTTTCGGCCACTGCCCGCCGCTCGCGGGTTAACGTCGTCGTCCACAGCGTCCTAGATGAGCTAGAGCCCGTGCAGCAGGCCGCCCAAAAGCAGACTGACCAGGCCCTACAAATGCTCGCCCCGGTGGGCATTAAAGGCAGCCGCGTGCGCGTCAAGCACGCGAGCTAAGGAGGCACGATTATGCGTTCAGTTTCCACCCCGCTAAACCGGTGCGTCCTGGCTATCTGTGGCTTTGTTTTGGTGGCCGCCTCCGCTTGGCTGCTGGCTTCGGGCCTGGGTTTGGCTCGTTTTTGGCCCGACGCCGCCCCCTACCTGGCTAGCAAGCAGGGGCGGGTGGGCGCCGTCGCCAGTCAAGCAAACTGGCTTTTACCCGTGCTTGCGCTGGCCTCCGTGCTTGCCATCATTGGTGGTCTGGCGCTGCTTCTCATGCAGGTTCCGCGCCGGGTAACGGCCTCACCTATGCGCCTGAGTGACTCTGAGGGGCTTTTACTCACTACCTTGGACCCAGAAGTTTTATCGCAGGCCCTATCTGAGCGGGCGCAGGGCGTGCCCGGAGTGGAGCGCTGCACAGTGTGGGTTAGCGGCACCTTAAGCCACCTACAGATTCAGGCTGATGCCAGTGTGTCTCAAGAGTGCGAGATTGACTGGACGGTGTCTACGCTACGCAGCCGTCTTCAGCAGGATGTGAGCATCTCGCTGGGCTATGAACCTAAGCAAATTGACCTCTTGGTGCGCCTAGAGCGCCCCACCAGCTCTAAGGTTTTACGCACCGCTTCGGGCCAAGACTCCCCGAAGCCCGCTAAAGACACCGACGCCGCCTAAGGGCCGCCGCCGTCAGGGGCCCCGCATAACCCAAGGCCAGTGCACACAAAAAGGCCGGGCCGCGCTCAATGCGCGACCCGGCCACTGCCTCGTCAGATTGAGACCTTTTAGGCGACTTCGACCATCGTGAGCGGAACGATTCCGCTCAACGTGTCCCCCAGCATATCTTCGGCACGATCGAGCTCATAGCGCATCTGCAGGTTCATCCAGAACCCCGGGGTCGTGCCAAAGTAGCGGGACAGCCGCATGGCAGTATCCGCCGTGATCCCGCGCTTCCCATGGACGATCTCATTGATACGACGGGGCGGAACATCGATAGCGACGGCAAGCTTATGCTGCGTAATTCCAAAACCCTCGATGAAGTCCTCCATGAGGACTTCACCCGGGTGAATCGGAGCAATTTTAGTGGTAGTCAACGATCTCAACCCCTTCTGGACCAGCGTCGCCCCACCTGAAGCAAATACGCCACTGATCATTGATTCGGATACTGTACTGTCCTGCTCTATCACCGCGCAGATGCTCGAGCCGGCCTTTTTAGAGCCTATTTAAAGCTAGGCTCAGACATTAAACCTGAACTCAACTACGTCGCCGTCGGCCATAACGTAATCTTTGCCTTCCATACGCACCTTGCCGTGGGCGCGAGCCTCAGCTACAGAGCCGTACTCCACCAAGTCGTCAAAAGAGACAATCTCAGCCTTAATGAAGCCGCGCTCAAAGTCGGTGTGGATTACGCCGGCAGCCTGTGGGGCGGTCCAGCCCTGGTGGATAGTCCAGGCGCGCGCCTCCTTGGGGCCAGCGGTCAGGTAGGTTTGCAGGCCCAGGGTCTTAAAGCCCACGCGAGCCAGCTGGTCTAGACCAGACTCGGCCTGGCCATTATCGGCCAGCATCTCAGCAGCCTCGGCCGGCTCTAGCTCCACCAGTTCACTTTCAAACTGGGCGTCTAGGAAGATGGCCTCGGCGGGAGAGACCAGTTCACGCAGCTGAGCCTGCTTGGCCTCATCGTGCATGCCGGCGTCGTCCATGTTGAAAACGTAAATGAACGGCTTAGTGGTCATCAGCTGGAAGGTACGCAAAATGTCTGTGTCCAGCCCAGCTGCCTTGGCGCCGGCCGAAAGCATGGTGCCTTCCTCAAGCACCTTCAAAGCGTCCTTAGCGGTTTGCAGCACGGCGGGATCTGTCTTCTTGCCGCGCACTTCCTTCTCCAGGCGCGGGATGGCCTTTTCCAGGGTCTGAATGTCAGCCAGCACCAGCTCGGTGGAAATAGTTTCGATGTCTGACGACGGCTCAACCTTGCCGTCTACGTGCACCACGTCCGGGTCGTCGAAAGCGCGGGTGACCATGCAGATCGCGTCAGCCTCACGAATGTTAGCCAGGAACTGGTTGCCCAGGCCTTCACCTTCGCTAGCCCCGCGCACAATTCCAGCAATGTCAACGAAAGACACCGTAGCGGGCAAAATGCGCTCACTACCGAAAATCTGCGCCAGTTTATCCAGGCGCGCGTCGGGAAGCGGCACGATACCCACGTTAGGTTCGATGGTCGCAAAGGGGTAGTTAGCCGCCAGGACGGTTGCGCGGGTAAGCGCATTGAACAGGGTGGACTTGCCTACGTTGGGCAGTCCCACAATTCCGATAGTTAGAGCCACGCGCCTAGTTTAGCGGGTTTGCAGCCCGCTTTGATTACTTGCTGGTTTCCTCGGCGTTCTTGGCGGGCTTTGCCTCATTGGCAGCCTTGACATCCTTAGCGCCGGCCTTTGCGTCCTTGGCGGACTTGGACTTCTTCTTGTCTAGTTCCTTCTTGAAAGCCCACACGTTGATTTCCCGGCCACGGTAGTCCAGGTGGCTTACAGCCAGCTCACGACAGCCGTTGTGGTCATAGAAACGGGCGTTCTTAGCGGTGTTGGTAACAAAGGCGTAGTTAGAGCCGCCGCTGGCCTTCACAAACTTGGCAATACCTACATCCAACATGCCGGTACCAATGCCGCGCCCCTGGTGCTCGGGGTGCACCGCAATAACTTCCAAGAACCAGTCATAGTGGGTGTTTAGTTTTACGTGCTGGTCAGCCGCGTCGGTAAGGGTAAGGAATTCTAGTAGCGGCTTTAGCGGGATGTACTTTAGTAGGCCTACACCACCATTAAGCAGGTAAGGCAAAAAAGGCATTTCTTGCTTTTGTAGTAGCGCATAGCCACGCGGCTTACCATCTTCGCAAGCCACCAGCACAGATTCGCGCTTAAGGAAAATTTTCACCATCATTCGATGCAAGGCGAAATGAAAGTCGTCAAAGCTTACACCCGGTCGCAGTTCCGGCTCTGTCAGTCGAAACAGGGGGTAGTCAGAGAAGGCATCCGCACCAATGCGGGCCAAAACATCTAGATCCTGCACAGTACCCGCACGGTATTCCAAAACGACTCCAAGATTGAGATCCAGCTTTACAACAAAACGGTAACATGCATCGGTCATACCATGTTGGTAGTTTACCGTGACTTATAGCCCACATCGCATATAAAGCTTTACTACAGTTAGTAACGACGTCGTCGCTAAGCACGCAAAAATGGCGACTTTCTGCGGGGTATAGACCTGGCATAGTAGGAAATTATGAGTATCGTTAACGCAATTGCTCTTTTGTTGTTGGGTATCACACTTGGTACTGCCTTGGGTTGGGCTCTGGCCACGGCCCGCGCAGCCCGCCTGACAGCTAACGGCGGGGAGGTGGCTCGCATTAGGGCCGACGCCGCCGGGGCTAGTGCCCGCGCACAGGTCCTGGAGCAGCAGTTGCGTACTGAACAGCAACGCACTTTGGAAGCTCAGCAGCGGGCCCGCCAAGATGGCGCGGTACTCACCGCCCTTGAGCCGGTGCGCGAGCAGCTTGAGCATATGGCGTTGCGGGTTGAGCAAATGGAGCTGCAACGCTCCAAACAGAACGCAATAATTGCTGAGCGTCTGCGGGCTTCAGACGCTGCCCAGGAGCGCCTGCGGGCCTCCACCGCCTCCCTGGAATCGGCGCTGCGTTCACGTTCAGCGCGCGGCATGTGGGGTGAGATGGAGCTGCGCCGGGTCCTGGAGCTGGGCGGGATGAGTGAGCATATCGATTTTGAGCTGCAAAAAAGCGTGTCCACTTTGCGTAAGCAAAACCGCACTGGCTCTTTAAACGCGGCCCCTTCCCCCGCTAACGGCTCTGCGCGCCCAGACGCCACGATTTTGCTGCCCAGTGGGGAATTCCTGGCCATTGACGCTAAAGCCCCTCTGGATGCCTTCCTGCGCGGTGCTGATGCGGGCGCTAAAGGCGATCAGGACGCAGCCAACTCTTACCTGTCCGATCACGCCGCTGCGGTGCGTTCACACATTAATGAGCTCATCCGCCGTAACTACCCCGAGCAGCTGGGCCAGGGCCCCCAGTTCACCATCATGTTTATCCCCTCTGAGGCGGTGCTTAGCGCCGCTTTGGAGGTGGATGCCAGCCTGCTTGAATACGCCCTGGCTAACGGGGTGCTGCTAACCACCCCCATCTCGCTGTTGGCGGTGGCCCGTACGGTTGCTGATGCCTGGATGCAAAACGCCATTAACGACGACGCCCGTCAGCTGCTGGCTATCGGCTCCACCTTGTATAAGCGCCTGGGTACGGTAGCTCGCTATATGGATGATTTGGGCGCTAGCCTGCGCCGCAGCGTGCAAACCTATAACAAGACCGTGAATTCAATTGAGAAGAATCTGCTGAGCACCGCCAAGGGCCTAGAAAACCTTGGCAACACGCTCACTAGCCCTAGCCCGATTGCCAGTGAGGCGGCCCAAATCAGGAGTTTTAGCGCCCCTGAATTAACTAATCCTGATCTAGAGGGCCCGCGTTAAACCAACGCTAAAGCGCTAAACCAGGCTGGTGCATAAACCAGCTTAAAGCGCTAAACCAGGCTAAAACGCTAAACCAACGTTAACCAGCCGAACCAGGTTTTAATGCGTTAAACCAGGCTAAACAGGCGTGCAGGCCGCAGCTAAGCTGCGGCCTGCACGTTTGGTCACTATTGCTCTGGGCTAGCGCCCGCGCCTAGACAACGCCGTTATGCGTCGTTTTAGCTCCTCTAGGCTAGCGCCGGGCCCGGCCCGTGCCAAACAGTCAGTCCTGAGCCGGTAGGCGGTGAGCTACACGATCAGGCACGCGGTCGGTGTCAGGCTGACCGATTAGGTCCTGCGGGGCCTGCTTACCGCGCGAAATGTCAGCCATGGCGTGGCGGTTAACCACCTTGACGCGCTCACGGGTCTTGCCGTTAGGCAGCTCACCAAAGTCCTCACCTAGCTGACGCTCGTAGGCATCTAGCAGCTCCCAACCCTCCCAGGTGGTGAAGGGGATGTCACGGCTAGAGAGCAGCGCAATCATGGCGTCGTGCCCCACGGCGTCGGTGGTGGCGTGCAGCAGCCCAGCGTTAGCGTCAGCCACCAGGTTAGTAATGGTTTCCTGGGCGTCAGACTTGGTGGAGCCAATCAAACCAATCGGGCCACGGCGAATCCAGCCGGTGGCGTACATGCCGGTCAGCGGCTTGCCGTCCTCACCCAATACGCGGCCACCCTCGTTAGGAATCACGTGGCGCTTAGAGTCAAAAGGCATACCCTCGATCGGGCTGGAGGCGTAACCAATGGCGCGGTAAACAGCCTGCACCGGCCAGTCGGTGAACACGCCGGTGCCCTCCACCGTGCCGTCACCGGTGAGACGGGTGCGCTCAGTGCGTAGACCCACCACGTGACCAGCGTCGTCGGTAAGCACCTCGGCGGGAGACTGGAACAGGTGAATGTGAATGCGGTGCGAGGCGGTTAGGTCCTCAGGCTCCTGCATGGCGTAGCCTTCAAGCGCCTTAACTACCTGGCGCTGCTGGTTGGAGGACTTGAGCGCAGCCTCACTGCCGGCGTCGTACTCAAAGTCAGCCTCATCCACCAGCACATCCACGTCACGCTGCTTACCTAGCTCGCGCAGCTCCAGGGGGGTGAACTTAACCTGGGCCGGGCCACGGCGACCAAAGACGTGCACGTCAGTGCAGGGGTTGGTTTTAAGAATTTCGGCCACGTTCTCAGGGATTTCGGTGACCATCAGGTCCTCAGCGTGCTTAGCTAGCACGCGGGAAATGTCTAGGCCCACGTTACCCACACCCAGCACGGCTACTTCCTTAGCCTCTAGCGGCCAGGTGCGCGGGTGGTCCGGGTGACCGTCGTACCAGGAAACAAAGTCAGCGCCGCCATAGCATTCAGGGGCGTCAGCGCCGGGAATGTTTAGGGGTGCGTCAGTGTCAGCACCGGTGGAGAAAATAATGGCGTCATAGTGTTCGTGCAGCTCAGCTACGCTCACGTCGCGGCCAACTTCCACGTTACCGATCAGGCGAATGTCGCCGCGCTGCAAAATCTTGTATAGCGCCACAATGATCTGCTTGATACGCGGGTGGTCGGGGGCCACGCCGTAACGTACCAGCCCGTAGGGTGCAGGCAGGCGCTCGAACAGGTCAATGTTAACGTCCAAGCCTGACTTAGACAGGATGTCCGAGGCGTAGATGCCGGCCGGGCCAGCACCAATCACTGCAACGTTTAGAGCGGTCACGATTTTCCTCAAGAATAAACGGAGATTAGGAAGTAGGGGCAAGCTTCACGGTTAGCGCACTGCCCACCCTCAGCAAGCGCTTCTAAGGCTACCCCAAGAAAACTACCCCCGCCGCTGGCGAGGGTAGTTTTGTGGTCAACGCGGCCCTTTAGTGAGCCGTTGTGCTAATTGTTAAAACACCAAAGTATTTCAGGCGGCGCGATCCACCAGTAGGTGGGCGAAGTCCTCCAGGCCTCTGCGTACCAGCTGGGCGCGACTACGGGCGCTTTCAACTCCCTGGGCCACTTCAGCCTCGCTTAAGCCCTCAGCTTTCAGACGGGTGCGGGTAGCTTCGACGACGGCGTCGTCCAAATCAGCTAGGGCTGCTACCGCCTCATCACACCAAGCCCCAGCCATAGCGCGGGTCTCAGCGGTAACCGGGTGGTTGCGTAGGCGCTGCACCACATCGCTAAGCACCTGCTGGCGCTGCAAGTTACCGGTAGAAAGCAGCGACAAAATGGCCTGGCCGGCGCTGTCGAGCTCACCGGAAGCCAAACGCTGACGCAGCAGCAGCACCGGCATGGTGTCTACCCCTTCCAGCAGGTCAGTGCCGGGGGTTTTACCAGTGGTTTCTGAGTCAGAGCAAATATCGATGACGTCGTCGGCAAGCTGGAAAGCCACCCCGATCTTTTCACCGTAAAGCTCCACAATCCGCTGAGCCTTGGCGCCCGCGCCGGTAAGCATGGTGCCATAAAGCCCACACAGGGCAATTAGCGAGCCGGTCTTATCAGCTAGCACCTGAATGTAGTGATCTACCGGGTCCACGCCCTCAGGGCGCGGCAGGGTCTCATGCAGCTGGCCGGTGCATAGGCGCTCAAAGGTGCGGGCGTGTGCCAGCACCGCGTCAGGCCCCAACGCGGCCACCATCTGGGAGGCGCGTGCCACCAGAATGTCGCCGGTTAGGATCGCGGCTGAGTTACCCCACACCATCTGTGCCGACGGCGCCCCGCGACGCTTGGGGGCATCGTCCATGACGTCGTCGTGGTACAAGGTGGCGATATGGGTTAGCTCCACGGCCACAGCCGCATCATGCACCTGCTGGGAGCAGGCTGCGGCGGCGTCGCCTAACTGGGCTGTAAGCAGCACCAGCATGGGACGCAGCCGCTTACCACCAGCGGCAGCTAGGTGTGAGGTAGGCGGGTTGATGGTCTCGTCTGCGTTGGAGACTACCTCCATCAGCCGCGCCTCTACCTCATCAAGCTGAGGAACAATAATTTCCTCTAGCTCGGGAACGTCTAACTGCAATGCGCTACTCACGGCACCAGCATAACGGCTACCTGGCTAAGCCAGTGCATAACCGGCTGCGGGTATACGCCCAGGAAGATAGTGCCAACCACTGCCGCGAAGATAGCTACCAGGGCAAAGCCGTCGCTAACTACAACCTCCACGCCCTGAGCAGGCTTGCGGAAGAACATGTTGGAGATAACTCGCACATAGTAGAAGGCGGTGATCGCCGAGCACACCACTGCGGCCACAACCAGCCACAGGGTGTTACCCGAGGCGGCGGTGACAAACAGTTGGAACTTACCCACAAAACCGGCGGTCAGCGGGATACCGGCGAAGGACAGCAGTGCCAGAGCCATAGCGGCAGCCAGCATCGGGTTGGTCTTACCCAAACCGGCGTAGCTGGCAATCTCGTTAGCTTCAGCGCTGATGCCGTTGTGGCTACGGCGCACCAGGCTGACCACACCGAAGGCGGCGATGGTAGCCAGGCCGTAAACCAGCGAGTACAGGGCGATCGCGGTCAGTGAAACCGCCTGGGCCCCAATAATGGCGATCAGCATGAAGCCGGCGTGCGAGATAGCCGAGTAGGCCAACATGCGCTTGATGTCCTTTTGCAGCACACCGCCGACGGTACCTACCAGCATGGTGGCAATCGCGATTACCCACAGCGACCAGTACAGCACCTGGCTGGTGGCCGCCTTAGAGAACAGCGGGTACAGACCAGCAGTGAAGGCGAAACGGCACAGGGCGAAGAAGGCGGCAGCCTTAACCCCACTAGCCATGAAGGCGGTAACCGGGGTGGGGGCACCCTGGTATACGTCCGGGCTCCAAGAGTGGAAAGGCACTGCCGCAATCTTGAACAGCAAACCAACCACAATCAAGATCACGCCCACCGGCACCAGCAGGCCAGGTGCACCCAGCTGAGCCCAGCGAGTCATGCCCTTAGCTAGCAGGCTGTAGTCCAGCACGCCGTAGACGCCGTAAATCAGCGCGGAACCAAACAGTAGGAAACCAGAGGCAAAAGCACCCAAAATGAAGTACTTCAGGGCCGCTTCCTGGCTGAGCAGACGACGGTGGCGGGCGGTGGCGCTAAGCACGTACAGGGGCAGGGAGATAATCTCCAGCACCACAAACAGTGCCGCCAGGTTGTTTACGTTAGCAAACAGCATCATGCCGCTTAGGCTCAGCAGAGTCAGCGGGTAAACCTCAGTGGTCTGCCAGCCCAGGTGCAGGGACTGGGCTTCCTCAGCGCTGCCGGGGCGGTCAGCGGCCTGGGCGGCAATGGCGCCGTCGCGGGCACTAGTGCGGTCGGCCAGCAAGAACACGCTGAGCAGGCCGATCACCAGCAAGATCAGGGAGGCTGCCTGCGAGAAGCGGTCCTCCACCAGGCCCGGGGCGATAGACCCGTAAGCCACTGAGCTTAAGTCAAGCTGGCCCACATTTACCTGGTTAACCACCTCTTTGGTGGGGGTGAGGGTGTCTAGCCAACGCACCGTGGCCAGCACAATCGCCACCGCGACACCGGCCACAGCCAGTACTCGCTGAGTGGTGGGGCGCCAAGCGCGCGGCACTAGGGCCTCAACCAGCACCCCGAGGACTGCGGTTAACGCCACCGCTAGTGCGGGGGCCAAGGCAGCCCAGTTAAATTGGGCTGCGGTAGCAGCAGTTTCGTTCACTTGGCTTCCCCTCCCTGGGACAGGACTACCGAAACCTGCTCGGGCTGGCCGGTGTAGGCACTGATCAGCTCGGCTTGTTTGGCTAGCAAGTTAGTTAGCGGCGCAGTGAATAGACCCAGCGCCAGCATGGCGATCAGCAGCGGGGTAACCAGCAGCTTTTCGCTCTTGTTCAGGTCACCGATACCCACATACTTTTCCTTGGGCGCACCGGTGAACACCTTCTGGTAGGGCCACAGCGCGTACAGAGCCGCAATAACCACACCCAGCAGGGCGAACAGGCCGGCCGCCGTCGAGACTGAGAAGGTACCGGTGAGCACCAGCCACTCGGGCACAAACCCGCTCAGGCCCGGCAGTGCAATTGAAGCCAGGGCGCTAAACAGGAAGGTACCGGCGATAACCGGGCTGACGCGGGCAATACCGCCCATCTCGGACAGACGCGCGGTGCCGGTGCGACGCACCAGGAAACCAGAGATCAGGTACAGGCCCGCGATCGACAGGCCGTGAGCCACCATGTAAACCATGGCGCCACTGGCACCAGCAATCGAGCCACCGAAGATACCCAGCACCATGAAACCGAAGTGGCTTACCGAGGTGTAGGAAATCAGGCGGTACAGGTGGTCTTGCACAATGGCGGCCAAACCACCGTAAATAATGGCCACAATCGCCAGGCTCATCATGGTCAGCGAGACCCAGTGCATGTCGCTGGTCAGCAGCGGCACACACATCACGATCATGCCGTAGGTACCGATCTTGTCCAGTACGCCGATCAGCAGCACGGATGTGCCCGGGGTGGCCTGCTCGGCGGTGTCAGGCAGCCAAGTGTGCAGCGGCACCATGGGGGCCTTGATGATGAACGGCACCAGCAGGCAGATGAACATGATGGTGCGTTCACTCTGGCCTAGCTCCTTGTAGGTGGCAGCCATCTGGGTGAAGGTGAAGCCCTCCGGGTTGCCGTAGGCGTGCACACCCACGATAGCTACCGCCACCAGCATGACCAGTCCCCCGGCCAGCGAGTAAAGCAGGAACTTCATAGCTGCACGACGACGCTGGGGGCCGCCGTAGTTACCGATCAGGAAGTAGACCGGGATCAGCATAGCTTCGAAAGCCAGGTAGAAGACGAATAGGTCCTGGGCGCTGAAAATCACCACAATGAACGATTCCAGAGCCAGTACGTGTCCGGTGAAACCGCCTAGCTGAGCTTCGCTCACATCAGAGCGAGCGGCGATAAGTACCAGCGGCACTAGGGCCAGGGCTAGCACCACCATGGCCAGCGAGATCGGGCTTAGCGCCAGCGACCAGCTCACCCCGAACATGGGGATCCAGCTGCCGGACTGGGCGAACTGTAGCTTGTCGGTAGCCGAGTAGTCATAGTTGGCCAGCATGTGACCAGCTAAACCTAGGGTTACCAGCGAGAACACCATGCCCAGGAGCTTAGCCTGGCGGCGGGTTGCAGGCACTAACCACAGTAGGAGCGCACCCAGCATGGGCACTGCCGCCGCGATGGAAAGCACCGGGAATGAAGCGTTAATTACTGACGTGTACATTTACATCTTCCCGTCAAATTTGGGCGGCGACGAGGGCGATCAACAAGGCGACAACCCCCACCAGCATGTAAGCGGCGTAGGAACGCGCGTAACCGTTTTGAGCAGCAGTAACGGCCTTACCAGAACCCTTAACCGTGGCCACCAGGGCGGCAATGACGCCGTCGATGACGTAACGGTCAGAGCGGTCAGCACCATCAGCCAGGGCCTTACCCGGGCGCATGGCCACAGCCTCATTGAGGTTGTCTTGGTATAGGTCGTGACGTGCAGCTTCAACCAGAACGTTGGAAGGCTGAACCACAGTGGCTACCGGGCGACGCACATACATCACCCAAGCCAGAGCCACACCGGCCACTACCAGGATCAAGGTGGCAGCCATGATCACCGGAATAGCCAAAACCGGCTCGCCGTGCTCGTGGTGGCCAACTACCGGGGTGAGCCAGTTAGTGAAGGCGTCACCGTAGCTGAGCGCGCCACCTAGACCCACCGAGAACACCGACAAGATGATCATGGGGACGGTCATCCAGGGGCTGGACTCGTGCGGGTGGACCGGGCCTTCCAGGTCAGCTTCAGTAGTCCAGCGGGCCTTGCCGTGGAAAATCATGAAGAACAGACGCGACATGTAGAAAGCGGTAATTCCAGCGCCGATCAGGGCAATGGAACCCAGGATCCACGGGCGCACACCTTCACCCACAAAAGCGGCCTCAATGATCTTGTCCTTGGAGAAGAAGCCGGAGAAAGGCGGCAAACCAAGGATGGCGATCCAGCCGATACCCATGGTGATCCAGGTGATCTTCATGGCGGTGCGCAGGTTACCAAAGCGACGCATGTTGACCTGGTCGCTCATGGCGTGCATGACGCTACCGGCACCCAGGAACAGCTGGGCCTTGAAGAAGCCGTGGGTGAGCAGGTGGAAGATAGCGAAGGCGTAGCCGATGGGGCCTAGACCCGCACCCAGCATCATGTAACCAATCTGGCTCATGGTGGAGGCGGCCAGTACCTTCTTCATGTCGTCCTTGGCGCAACCCACAATGGCACCAAACAGCAGCGTGATGGCACCAATGACGGCCACGGCCAGCTGGGCGTCAGGGGCACCCTGGTAGATAGCGCCCGAGCGCACCATTAGGTACACACCGGCGGTAACCATGGTGGCCGCGTGGATCAGGGCCGACACCGGGGTGGGGCCAGCCATGGCGTCACCCAGCCAGGCCTGCAAGGGGAACTGTGCAGACTTACCACAGGCTGCCACCAGCAGGAACAGGCCGATAACGGTCAGCCAGCCGGTGGATACGGCACCCGTAGTGGCGGCGGGCAGGACGGCGTCGAAGTCAACCGAGCCCACCACACTCATCATGGCCATCATGGCGGCCAGCAGACCCATGTCACCGACACGGTTCATTACGAATGCCTTCTTGGCGGCGACGGCGTTCTTGGCGCTGGTGGCCTTGACGGCGTCGGGAGCGTCGGCGTCGGCAGTGTTCCAGAAACCAATTAGCAGGTAGGAAGCCAGACCCACGCCTTCCCAACCCACAAACAGGGCCAGGTAGCTGTTACCCAGAACCAGGGTGAGCATGGCTGCCACGAACAGGTTCAGGTAGGCGAAGAAACGACGACGGTCGCGGTCGTGGGACATGTAGGCCACGGAGTAAACGTGGATCAAGAAACCCACGAAGGTAACTAGCCCAACGAAGGTCAGCGACAGCGGGTCAACCCGGATACCCAGGTCTAGCTCCCACTTGCCGGCGCTGAACCAACGCCACAGGTGGTGGTCGGTTACGCGCTGGGAAGCCGGAAGGCTTAGTAGCTTCCAGATCAGGGTTAGCCCAAAGCAGGCGTCAAAACCAGCTGCGGCCAGAGCCAGCCAGTGGCCCCACTTGTCGCTGCGGCGTCCCAGCAGCAGCAACAGGGCGGCGCTAGCGGCCGGGACGGCAACTAGCAGCCAGGCGTAAGCGAGCAAACCAGTAGCGGGCACCGCTAGTGCACCCTGGCTAGAGGCTTGTACTGCGAGAGGAGTAAAGTTCACCGGTTTTCCTCTCAGTGCTTGAGCAGGTCAACGTCATCAACAGATGCGCTCCTGCGGGTCTTAAAGATGGACACAATAATCGATAGCCCCACCACAACTTCAGCTGCGGCAACCACCATCACGAAGAAGGCAAAAACCTGGCCATCAAGGTTGCCGTGCAGACGTGAGAAAGTAACCAGGGCGAGGTTAGCTGAGTTAAGCATCAGCTCCACCCCCATTAGTTCAATAATCACGTCGCGGCGCAGCAGCACGGTGAGCGCACCAATGCTAAAGAGCACCACGGCCAGGACTACGTAAACGCTTAGGCTCACTTTTCCTCCTTAGCAGCGTCAGCGCTAGTTTCGGCTTCAGCGGCCAGAGGCTGGCTCACCTGCGGGGCCGGGGCGCCGTTCATGGCGTCCATACCGGAGTGACCGTGTACCGCGTTTTCAACCTGTGCCTCGGTTTCCACCGGGAAGGGTGCGCTGGCCTTAGGCACCAGGGCGCCAGTGTTTAGCATCTGACCACGAATGCGCAGTACACGCGAAACCGACTCGTCGAGCAGCTTGCCGGAAGCGTCCACCGCCGGGGCGGCAGCGCTGTTGGTGGTGGCGTATACACCGGAGAAGGGCTTTTGACCCGGGTGCTCGCCGCGCTTGGCGTAGGCCTCAAGCTTGTCCTTAGCAACCTGTGCCTGGCCGCGACGCTTAGTGGCGCTTTCGCGGTGGGTTAGGGTCAGCGCGCCTAGGGCTGCGGTGATTAGCAGCAGACCAGTTAGCTCCATAACTGTGGAGTAGTCGTTGAACAGCACCTTGGCTAGAGAACCAATGGAGTCGTCAGCAATTTCAGCTGAGAACTTGGCCGGACCCACCAGCTGCGAACGCATTAGCGCCGTCACCAGGGTGACTACCAAACCCAAGCCCATCAGGCTGGAGAGGAGCTTGTGTCCACTGACAGTGTCGGCAATGGACTCGTCTGCGGCCACACCCACCAGCATGATCACGAATAGCACAAGCATCATGACCGCACCGGTGTAGACCACGATCTGCACCGCTCCCAGGAAGGGGGCAGAGTTAGCAATGTAAAGGGTGGCCAAACAGATCATGATCATGATCATGTTTACGGCCGCGTAGACCGCACGCTTAGCGGTGAGCACGCCCAGGGCGCACACCACTGCAATGACGGCGACTACCCCAAACAGGATGCTTTCACCCAAGCCCAGCTGTGGGGCGGGCAAAAGGGCGGTGGCTAGTGAAGTTGCCATTAGCGCACAGCCTCCTTCTGGTTTACGACTTTCGCGGTGGCCAGGCTGGGGTCATCGGGACGGTTGGCACGTACCCAATCCACCTGGTTCTGGGTGGGGCCGCTAACCTCGCCACGGTAGTAGTCACCGTCTTCGCAGCCCTGCGCCATCGGGTGCGGGGCAGCTAGGGCACCTTCAGGCAAGGGAACTAGCAGGTTTTGCTTTTCATAGATCAGGCCTTCACGACCGTCGCCTACCAGCTCATCGATTTCGTGAGTCATGGTCAGCGCGCGGGTAGGACAAGCCTCAATGCAGTAACCGCACAAAATGCAGCGCAAGTAGTTGATCTGGTAGACGCGCCCGTAACGCTCACCGGGAGAGTACTGGGCTTCGGGGGTGTTGGGGGCGGCCTCAACGTAGATAGCGTCAGCCGGGCAAGCCCAAGCACACAGTTCACAACCAATGCACTTTTCCAGCCCGTCGTCGTAACGGTTGAGCTGGTGGCGGCCGTGGAAGCGAGGCATAACCCGAGGCTTTTCAAAGGGGTAACGCTCAGTTTCCACCGGACGGAACATGGAGGAAATAGTTACCCCATAGCCGGCCAGGGGCGAGAGCAGCTTAGCTAGCGCCGAGGGCTCGTCACGCAGCCACTGGTCGTGGTTGGAGGCATCAATTTCTTTTTTACTCACTTTTCAACCTCCTTGGCGGACTTGGCGGGCACCGCGTGGCGGGTAGAGACAGGCAGTTCCTGCCCGGGCAGCGGCGGGACCGGGTAACCACCGGCGAAAGCGTCAAACTTGTCGCTTTCAGGCTCTTCCTTGTCGGACTTAGATTCAGGCCAGAAGAACAGCACCACCATGGTCACCACGCAGATCACGCTTAGACCCAGCAGCAGCTGCTGTGCGTCCATGTCGGTGAAGGCGCGCAGGCCCTGCACAATGGCTACCAGCACAAACCAGGCTAGAGCCACCGGAATCAGGAACTTCCAGCCAAAACGCATGAACTGGTCGTAGCGGAAACGCACCAAAGTACCACGGGTCCAAATCATGAAGAACATGCAGGCCCACACCTTGGTTACGAACCACAGCACCGGCCACCAGCCAGAGTCGGCGCCTTCCCAAATCATGGTTAGCGGGCCGGCGCTCCAGCCACCTAGGAACAAGGTGGTGCACACGGCGGAAACGTTGAACATGTTGATGTATTCGGCCAGGAAGAACCAGGCGAACTTCATGGAGGAGTACTCCACCATGTGTCCAGCCACCAGCTCACCTTCAGCTTCAGGAAGGTCGAAGGGCAGGCGGTTAACTTCACCAATCATGGAGATGACGTAGATCAGGAAGCTGGGTAGCAAGCCCACACACCACCACAGGTTGGTCTGTGCGGCCACAATCCCGGAGGTGGACATGGAGCCCGAAACCAGGAATACGGTCACAATGGACAGACCCATGGCCAGCTCGTAGCTGATCACCTGGGCGGCGCTACGCACTGCACCAAACAGCGGGTAGGTGGAGTGGGCGGACCAACCACCTAGCACAATGCCGTACACACCAAAGGCGGTGATAGCCAGGATGTAGAGCACCGAAACCGGGAAGTCAGTTAGCTGCAGCGGGGTGTGGTGACCAAAGAAGCTCACCGAAGGCCCAAAGGGGATCACCGCGTAAACCATGAAGGCACAGAAGGCGGCGATGGTGGGGGCCAGCAGGTAGATGAACTTCTCGGCGCCCTTGAGCCAGAAGTCTTCCTTCATGATCAGCTTGCCTGCGTCGGCAACAGCCTGGAGCAGACCTAGCGGACCGTTAACGTTAGGCCCTAGACGGGTTTGCATACGGCCCAGGCCGCGACGTTCAACCCACAGCGCCATAATCACGGACAGGATCAAAAATACCGCTAGGAATACGGCTTTGATCAGCGTAATCCACCAGGGGGTGTCAGAAAAGTCCGCAGTTACCCCGGCTGCGGTTGGCAGCGTCATAACGACGGCGTGCATTTACTTCACCTCCGAGAGATTAACGATAAGACCTTGGCCGCCGCCTAGGCTCTGACGCACGGTGGAACCGGCCGAGCATTCGGGAAGCCAAACAGTGTTGGGTGCTAGCGGTGCGATTACCGCCGGCAAAGTGATCGAGCCGGTTTGCGTGCTGACTTGCAGCTGGCTGCCGGAGTGGATGCCATTGGCCTTGGCCAGTTCGCGGGCCACGTAGACCACCGGGCGGCGCGCGGTGGCGGCCAGGTGCTCTTCGAAGTCCTGTAGGCGTCCGCCGTCAAGCATGGGCTTGTGGGTAGCCAGGTAGGCCTGCCCGGGGGCCAGTTTGCTAGTGGCGACGGCGCTGGTGGGCTGCATGTTAGGGTGCGTCGCGCTAATGCCCAGGCCGGCTAGCTCACGGTGTAGCTCAGCTAGGTCATTTACGTGCAGGTCAGATCCCATTTCTGCAGCCAGCATGGCCAGTACCTGACGGTCGGTGCGGGCGCGTGAAACGTGGGCCTGGCCGAAGGGACGTACGCGCCCTTCCCAGTTAACGAAGGTGCCGTTCTTTTCTACGGGCGGGGCCACGGGGAAGACCACGTCAGCATGCTCGCTGATTTCTGAGCGGCGCACCTCTAGCTGTACCAGGAAGCCAGCTTCGCTCATGGCAGTGCGGGCCAGTCCCGGGTCGCTAAAGTCGCGCAGGTCAACGCCACCGACTACCAGGGCGTCCAGGCCCTCGGCGCTGAGCACCGAGTTAAGGATGGCCTCAGTGTCGCGGCCGGCAGCAGCGGGCAGGGCGCCCCATAGCTGCTCAACCTGGGCACGGGCGGCGTCGTCGGAAACTAGGCGACCACCAGGCAGCAGGCCCGGCAGGGTACCAGCCTCGATACCACCGCGTTCACCGGCACGGCGCGGCACCCAAGCCAGGCGGGCACCGGTGCGCTTAGCCAAAGCGTCGACGGCGCTGAGCAGGCCGGGCACCTCGGCGGCGCGTTCACCCACCAGGATGGTGGCTCCCTCAGCGCTAAGGGCCTCGGTTAGCTCGGCGGGCAGGGCCTTAACAGCGGCAACCTCGCTACCGGGGGTGGCGCTGATGATGTTGGCACGTAGCTTTACCGAACCGGCGCTCTTAATCGGAGCCACGGTGTGCACCTTGAGGCCACGGTTGTTCACGGCCTTGTGTAGGCGCAGGAACAGCGAACCACACTCATCCTCGGGCTCTAGGGCCACCAGCAGCACCGTGCCGGCGCTTTCCAGGCTGGTGTAGGTGACGCGGCCAAGGCCACGACCAGCCACGTTAGCGGCGATGAAAGCTTCATCCTCAGCGCCGGCGGGGCGTACTCGCTGGTCGATGTCGTTGGTGTGGGCCACGGTGCGGGCAAAGCGAGACCAGGCCCAAGCGTCCTCTAGGGTCAGTCGGGCGCCGGGTAGGAAACCCACGCCACCAGCGGCGATGGCCTTAGCTAGGCCGCGTGCGGCGACGTCGAGAGCGTCGGGCCAGCTGGTGGGAACCAGGGTGCCGTCAGCTTCACGTACCAGCGGGGTGGTCAGGCGGTCCGGAGCGCTGGCCCACGGGAAGGCGAAGCGGTCCTTGTCGGTGATCCACTCTTCGTTGACCTCGGGGTCGTTGCCGGCCATGCGGCGCAGCACCACACCGCGACGCATGTCCACGCGGATGGCGGATCCGGAGGCGTCGTGTTCGGTTACCGAGTCGGTGGAAACCAGGTCCATGGGGCGGGCCCGGAAACGGTACTTGGCGCTGGTTAGGGCACCTACGGGGCAGATCTGGATGATGTTGCCAGAGAAGTAGGAGGCGAAGGGACGTCCGCTTACATCCTGGTTGCCTACCTCAGCGCCGGCGGTTAGACCGTCCTGCACGCCGCTTTGACCACCGGGGCCGGCCAGGGTGGGGTCGGGAATCAGGTGGTGCTCGCCGCGAATGTCCTGCGTGCCCGCATAGTCGCCGGGTTCGTGGAAGTCCAGGGCGGTGGCGTCAAAGCGGCCAATCTGCTCGCCGTACATCCCCGAGTGCTCGCCGGCGGGGTGACCGCCACCGCGTCCTTGCAGGGCAATGAAGCGGTCGCCAGCGATCTGGTCTGCGAAACGCACGCAACGCTGGCACAGGATGCAGCGGTCACGGTCTAGCAGGATCTGGCTGGTTAGACGCAGCGGCTTGGGGAAGGTGCGCTTGACGTCGGTGAAGCGGGTGACGGACTGGCCGCCCTGTTCCATGAGCTTAAGCGCTTGGTTTTGTAGCGGGCATTCGCCACCCTTGTCACAGACCGGGCAGTCTAGCGGGTGGTTGATCAGCAGGAACTCCATGGTCCCGTTCTGGGCCTTGGCAGCTACCTCGCTGGTTGCCTGGGTTTCGATCTCCATGCCTTCCATGGCGGTCATGGCGCAGGAGGGCTGGGGCTTGGGCATCTTACGTACGACGCCGTCACGCCCGGGCATAGCTACTTCCACCAGGCACTGGCGGCAGTTAGCTGAGGGCTTTAGCAGCGGGTGGTCGCAAAAACGCGGGATGCGCACGCCCACCTGTTCGGCGGCGCGGATGAGCAACGTACCCTTAGGCACGGCTACCGAGGCGCCGTCGATCTTGATATTTACCAGGTCGGTCATAGAAGTCACCGTCCGCTTTCCGTGATTGCACTGGCTGCGTAGGGGAAGAGCTCGCAAGCCGGGGTGGTGTAACCAGCCTCGAACTCAGAGCGGAAACGCTTGATACCGCTTAGCACCGGGGTGGCGGAGGCGTCACCTAGCGCACAGAAGGAGCGCCCAGCGATGTTGGAGGCAATCGACTCCAGCTTTTCCACGTCACCCGGCAGGCCCTTACCTGCCTCTAGGCGCAGCATGATTTGGCGCATCCAGTAGGTACCTTCACGGCAAGGAGTGCACTTACCGCAAGATTCGTGCTGGTAGAACTCGGTCCAGCGAGTCACTACGCGCACTACTGAAACAGTCTCGTCAAATACCTGTAGCGCGCGGGTACCCAGCATGGAGCCGGCGGCGCCTACAGACTCATAGTCCAGGGGAACATCGAGTTCATCTTCAGTGAAGATGGGGGTGGAGGAACCACCGGGCACCCAGAACTTGAGCTGGTGACCGTCGCGGATACCGCCGCACATGTCGATCAGCTCGCGCATGGTGATGCCGAAAGGTGCCTCAAACTGGCCGGGGTTACGCACGTGTCCAGAGACGGAGAAAATACCGTGACCCTTGGACTTTTCAGTACCCATGGCGGAGTACCAGGCGGCGCTTTCACGCAAAATCCCAGGCACCTGGGAGATGGTCTCAACGTTGTTGATAACGGTGGGACGGGCGTACAGACCGGCCACAGCCGGGAAAGGCGGCTTGAGACGCGGGTGACCACGGCGGCCTTCTAGCGAGTCCAGCAGCGCGGTTTCTTCACCACAGATGTAGGCGCCGGCGCCGGCGTGGGCAGTAATGGTTAGCGGCTGCTTGCCATCCAGGCCGAAACCGGTGTCTAGCAGGCCAGATTCCATAGCCTCACGGGCCGCAGCCAGCAGGCGGCGGTAAACCTGGCTAACCTCACCGCGCAGGTATACGAAAGCGTGGTCGCAACCGATAGCGCGCGAAGTGATGGCCACACCCTCAATCAGGGCGTGCGGGTTACCCATAATGGTGGGGATGTCCTTGCAGGTGCCCGGCTCAGACTCGTCAGCGTTAACCACCAGGTAACGCGGCTTGCCGTCAGGGGCGGGCAGGAATGACCACTTCAAACCGGTGGGGAAGCCTGCACCACCACGACCGCGCAGACCGGAAGCCTTAACCAGCTCAACGATTTCGCTGGCCTGCATTTTCTTGGCCTTAGCTAGGCCCTCATAGCCGCCGTGACGACGGTAAACATCCAGGGTCCAAGAGCGGTCCACACCCCACATGGAGGTCAAGATGGGCGTTAGCGTCCCCGGCGCACTGTAAGCGGGCTGTGCCACTGCAGTGTCACTCACTTGGTTTCCTCCTTCGGTGCGCTCCAGCCCTTTTCCTGGGCGATTGTCTGTCCTAGCAGGCTGGGGGCGCCAGCACTGATGCCCTCATCTACCAGGCCGTCTTCAAAACCAGCTAGTAGGTGCTCGTTTTGCTTGAAAGTGGGCACCTGCTTGGGGCCACGGGTGGGGCCTACCGGCTTGCCTTGACGCAGCTTGTCCACCAGGTCAATGGCCTTAGCGGGGGTCTGGTTGTCGAAAAACTCCCAGTTGACCATCACTACCGGCGCATAGTCGCAGGCCGCATTGCATTCGATGCGTTCTAGCGAAATGCTGCCGTCTTCAGTGACGCCGTCGTTACCGATACCCAGATGCTCGCTAACCGCGTCCCAAACCGCGTCTCCACCCATAACCGCACATAGCGCGTTGGTGCATACACCCACGTGGTACTGGCCGCCGGGGTGACGGCGGAACTGACTGTAGAAAGTGGCTACAGCGCTAACCTCAGAGGTGGTCAGGTTCAGGGTTTCAGCGCAAAAACGGATGCCGTCAGGCGAGACGTAACCGTCGTAGCTCTGAATTAGGTGCAGCATCGGGATCAGCGCGCTACGCTCATGCCCGCTGGGGTAACGCCCCATAATCTGGGCGCTTTCTTCACGTAGACGCGTCAAAGTTGCTTCGTCATAACTCATCAGCGGTCCACACCTCCTAGTACGGGGTCGATGGAAGCCAGAGTCGGAACGATGTCGGCAAGCATGCCGCCCTCTCCCATAATGGCCATGGACTGCAGGTTAGAGAAGGAAGGATCCCTGAAGTGCACGCGGTAGGGGCGAGTGCCGCCGTCGGAAACTAGGTGCACACCCAGCAGACCCTTAGCGTGCTCAACCGTCTGGTAAACCTGCCCTGCGGGCACGTGGAAGCCCTGGGTGACCAGCTTGAAGTGGTGGATCAGGGACTCCATGGAGGTGCCCATGATTTCACGCACGTGCTCTAGGGACTGGCCCTGGCCATCAGCGGCTAGGCTCATGCGGGCCGGCCAAGCAATAGCTGGGTCATCCACCATGGTGGGCTCGCCCTCTAGCTGCTCTAGGCGCTCAAGGCACTGGGAGACAATCTTGAGGGACTGGAAGCATTCATCCATACGCACGCGCATACGGTTGAAGCAGTCAGAGCGGTCGTAAACCGGCACGTCAAAGTCGTAGGTTTCATACCCGCAGTAGGGGGCGCTCTTACGCAGGTCCATCGGGTAGCCGGTGGCGCGCAGGCAGGGTCCGGTCAGGCTCAGGGCCATGGCCCCAGCCAGGTCGATCTCGCCCACGCCGATCATACGGCCGCGCAGAATCGGGTTACCCATGCACAGCTTTTCCAGCTCGCCCAGGTCGCGCTTGATGTTGGGCAGGGTGGAGCGGATGAACTCTACCGCGCCTGCGGGAATGTCTTGGGCTAGGCCGCCGGGGCGCACAAAGGCGTGGTTCATGCGCAGGCCGGTGATCATTTCGTAGGCGCGCAAAATGTTTTCGCGCCCGCGGAAGGCGATGGTCAGCAAGGTGGTACCACCCAGCTCGTTACCACCGGTTCCCACTGCGATCAGGTGGGAGGCGATGCGGTTTAGCTCCATGAGCAGCACGCGTACTACCGAGGCCTTCTCGGGCACCTGGTCAGTAATACCCAGGGCCTTTTCCACCGCCAGGGCCCAAGCCACTTCCTGGAAGAAGGGGGCCACGTAATCCATACGGGTTACGAAGGTGGCGCCTTGGGTGAAGGTGCGGAACTCCATGTTCTTTTCGATACCTGTGTGTAGGTATCCGGTGCCTACGCGCACATCGGTGACATGTTCACCTTCCACCTCTAGTACCAGGCGCAGCACGCCGTGGGTGGAGGGGTGGACGGGACCCATGTTCAGCACGATGCGGTCATCGCGCATGCGTTCTTCTTCATCGCGGGCAGCAATCTGGGCTAGTACTTCATCCCAGTCGCCACCGTTGGTTTGGAACTGGGGAGCGTCAGCGGCCAGAGAGTCTAGTGCTGCACCGGTTGCGTGAATGCTCATCAGCGGTAAGACCTCCGAGTGTCAGCGGGGGGCGTGGATGCGCCCTTGTATTCGACCGGGATACCACCTAGCGGGTAATCCTTGCGTTGGGGGTGGCCTACCCAGTCATCGGGCATGGCCGTGCGGGTGAGGCCGGGATGCGCGTCAAAAACGATGCCCATCAGGTCCCAGGTTTCGCGCTCGTGCCAGTCGTTACCGGGGTAAACGCTAACTACTGAAGGTACGTGCGGGTCGGCGTCGGGAACAGCTACCTCAATGCGCAGCTGACGGCTGCCGTGGGTCAGGCTCATCAGCTGGTAGCAGGCGTGCAGTTCGCGGTCTTTGTCGCCGGGGTAGTTAACGCCCGAGACCCCAATGCACAGCTCAAAGCGCAGGTCTGGGTCGTCACGCAGGTACTGCATTACGGCCACCAGGTGCTCGCGTACCACAAAAATGGTTAGCTCGCCGTTTTCTACAACTACCTTCTCGATTACCTGGGAGGGTTCCAGCCCGCCCTTGCGTAGGTCTTCGATTAGGTCGTCGACGACGGCGTCGAACCAGCCACCGTAGGGGCGCACCGCTGCGGGGGCTAGGGTGATTACCTGGCTGAGGCCGTCAAAACCGGTGGTGTCACCAGCGTCTTTGGCCCCAAATAGGCCGTGTTCGCTGCCGATAACTTCCAGGGCTAGCTGCGGGCGTACGGCGACGCCGTCGACTTCAGCCACTGCCTCGGTTGCCTGGCTTAGCTCTTCACTCATGCCAGCAGGCCTTTCTGTGCGTGGGTGGGGGTGGCGGCCAGGGCGGCAGCCTCGACGGCGCGAGCGATCTCCTTGCGGTGGCCCAGCAGCGGGCGCTTAGAGATCTGCTTGGTCAGCTCCAGCATGGCGTTGATCAGCATTTCGGGGCGCGGGGGGCAGCCGGGCAGGTAGATGTCTACCGGCACAATGTGGTCGGCGCCCTGCACTACGGCGTAGTTGTTGAACATACCGCCGGTGGAGGCGCAGGCACCCATGGAGATAACCCACTTGGGCTCAGGCATCGAGTCGTAGACGTTACGCACGATGGGGGCCATCTTGTGGCTTACACGCCCGGAAACGATCATTACGTCGGCGTGACGCGGCGAGGCACGGAACACCTCCCAACCGAAGCGGGCTAGGTCGAAGCGAGGGCCGGCGGTGGCCATCATTTCGATAGCGCAGCAGGCCAGACCCATGGTGACAGGCCATAGCGACCGTGACTGAGCTAGGCCGGCCACGGTCTCAACGCTGGTTAGCAGGAATCCGGGGTTACCGGCTTGGTTTTCTTGGCTCATGCTTTATCCCCTTATCAGTCCCAATCCAGGCCGCCACGACGCCATTCAAGGACGTAGGGAACGGTGATTAGGGCGATGAAAATAAGCGCTGCTACCAGCCCGAACAGGCCTAGCTTTGCGAAAGAGCTGGCCCAGGGGTAGAGGAACACGACCTCGATGTCGAAAATGATGAAGGTCATACCTACCAGGTAGAACTTGACTGGGAAGCGCCCGTGAGCGTTGTTGGCAGGAGTTGGATCCACACCGCACTCATAGTTACGCACCTTGGTGGAGTTGCGCCGGTTGGGGCTGATAATGGCAGACATTGCCAGACCACCAATGGCGATAAGTAGCGCAACTGCCCCCATCACCAGTAAGGAGACATAGGGATTCACGGCGAGAACACCATCCTTTTACGCACAGAGATTGACCTTTAAACTGTAGTAGCTAGGCGCCAGGGGTTGCGCACAAGACGCGCTTAACCTCTAGCTTTTCCCCATATTACGCCAAAAGTTCGTTTTTACGACGGATTGTCACACCTAAGTAAAATGCTTTATTACGCGCGGTTTAGCTTGCTTAAATCTGCGCTCATAAACTCTAAAACCTGAGATGATTACACCATGTCACGAGCCAGCCTAAATAAGGACCCGCGCGAAGTAGCGGGCATGTTCGACACTGTCGCCCGCCGCTACGATTTAACCAATGACGTCATGAGCGGTTTCCAAGTGCGCGCCTGGCGAGCAGTTACCCGTGCAGCTGTGGGCGCCGGCCCCGGCATGAAGGTTTTGGACCTGGCTGCGGGCACGGGCACCTCCACTAACGACTATGCCCTTACCGGTGCCCAGGTGGTGGCCTGTGACTTCTCCATTGGCATGATGCAGGAGGGTAAGCGCCGTTACCCGGAGCTGCAGTTTGTGGCCGGAGATGCCACCGCTTTACCTTTTGCCGACGACGCTTTTGACGTGGTCACTATCTCTTACGGCCTGCGCAATGTGAACGACACTTTGGCGGCTTTACGCCAAATGTATCGGGTTACTAAACCCGGGGGGAGGATTGTGATTGCGGAGTTTTCCACCCCCACTACCCCGGTGGTGCGTGAGAGCTACAAGTGGTTTTTGGGTCACGTAATGCCCCCGGCGGCCAGGGTGTTTTCTTCTAACGTTGAGTCTTACGACTATTTGGCTGAGTCGATTTTGTCTTGGCCTAACCAGGAGGAGTTGGCGCAGCTGCTGCTTGAGGCCGGTTGGCGTCAGGTGGCTTATAAGAACCTCTCTGGCGGCATTGTGGCGCTGCATCAGGCGGTTAAGCCCAGCGCATGAGCGGTCAGCTGTTTTGCACCTCTACCCCACTGTCTGTTAGCCCCGGCGTTGGCTTGACTGATTTTTTGTATGCGCCGACGTCGGTCAGCTGTTGGCTGCATGAGGGTTACGGCTTGGTGGGTTTGGGACGCCTGCTCACTTTAAGCGCCCCGCCTGCAGAGCCAGTCTCGACGCCGTCCGCAGAGCCAGCCGTCTCTACCCACTTTGCCCAGACAGGCCCCTCCCCCAGCGCAGATACTCCCTGCCATAACCCACCTAGGCGCATTGAGCAGCTGCGTCAGGCTTGGCGCCATGAGGTGGGTCAGGCCAGTTGGGTTGACCAGGTGCGTCGCCCTGGCAGTGGGCCGCTAGCGCTGGGAGCTATCACTTTTAGCGCTACTTCCCAGGCTAGTTCGGTGCTGGTAGTGCCCCAGGTTTTGGTGGGGCGCGACCGTCAGGGTTGGTGGCTGACTCGCTTTGAGCTCTCCCCCACCCCGACGGCGCCAGGCAGCGAGGTTTTTAGGGGCCAGCCCTATACCCCTCAGCTAAGTTTTGTGCGCGCCGTGGCTGAAAACGCAGCTGAAAACGCTGGTTTGGCAGATATTTTGGATTTTGTCTGTGTGCAGGCCCAAGCAAGCGCCGCCACTAGCGCGGACAGCCCGGCCATCGTCGGACAAACAAACGCGCCCGCCGTCGGACAAACAAGCCCGGCCGCCGTCGAGAGCGCCAAAACCAGCCAAAGCAGCACACTTAGCGACTCTCAGTGGACCGAGGCAGTTGAGCTCGCTACGCAGGCGCTGAAGCAAAATCGGGCCATCAAAGTGGTGCTGGCGCGCGACAGCTACCTGAGCAGCTCGCTCACGCTAGGCGCCGCACTAGAGCACCTGGCCACGCGCTTTGCCACCACCTGGACTTTTAGCGTGGACGGGATGATTGGGGCCAGCCCCGAGATGCTGTTGCAGCTGCGTGAACGGGAAGTGTTTTCACGGGTCCTGGCGGGCACGGCCCGGCGCCGAGCCAATATGGACCAAGGCGAACTAGAGCAGCTAGCTGATTGGCTACGCCGCTCGCCTAAAAACTCTCGCGAACACCAGTTGGCGGCGGCCTCAGCGGTTAAGGCGCTCACCCCCATCACTGAGCAGTTGCGCGTCAGCGAGCCTTTTGCGCTGACCCTGCCTAACGTGATTCACCTAGCCACCGATATTTACGGCCAGGTAGCTGGTGACACGGGAGCGTTAGCGCTGGTAGAAGCACTACATCCGACGGCGGCAGTATGCGGCACCCCCACAACGGCGGCCGCGCAGCTGATCGGCGAGCTTGAAGGCATGGACCGCGAGCGCTATGCCGGGCCGGTGGGCTGGGTGGATTGGCGCGGTGAGGGCCAGTGGTGTATTGCGTTGCGTAGTGGGCAGGTTCTGGCTTCGACGCCGCAGCTAGCTGGTACGCAGAGCGGCCCGGCTGGCTACCCGATGGGTAACCAGCCGGTGGGTTCGGTGCGGATTTTTGCGGGCGCAGGCATTATGCCCGATTCAGTTGCTGCCGATGAGTTGGCGGAAACTAACGCCAAAATGGCGCCTATGCGCGCCGCTTTGGGCTTGTAGCCCAAAGCCGGGCTACTGCCCGAGCCTGGGTTTAACCCGTCGCCTGGTTTACTGCCCAAGCCTGGGCGCGCGGCCCGAGGCCGGGTTTACCGCCCGAGGCTGGGTGCGCGGCCCTTACTTGTCGTCGGGGCGCTCAACCAGTTTGACGGTAACTTCCATCTTGTTTGAGCCGCGCGCAACGGTGAACTTGACCTGGTCGCCGGCACTGAACTGGCGCACGTAACCCATCAGGGCCGCCGATTCGCCTACTGCGTGACCGTCAACGGCCAAGATCACGTCGCCTTCACGCAGGCCCGCGTTGGCGGCCGGGGTGCCCGAGCCAACCTTGGTGATCTTAGCTCCGGCGCGGGTTTCGCCATTAACTGTGGCGCCGCCGTCTTCAAGCGAAACACCCAGGTAGGCGTGGGTGACTTTACGATCCTTGATCAGCTGCTGGGCCACCTTATTGGCCAGGTCAATGGGGATGGCAAAGCCGATACCGATGTTTCCGCTACGTGCGCCGCCCGAAGAGGAGGAAGAGCCCAGGGTGGCAATGGAGGAGTTAATGCCGATAACTCGTCCCTGTGAGTCGAATAGCGGGCCACCGGAGTTACCGGGGTTAATGGCAGCGTCAACCTGGATGGCGTTGGTGTAAACGCGTTGGTTGGCTGAGGAGCCGGAGGAGTCATCGCTGGACTCGCCCTTAGTGACTACCGGGCGGTCTAGGGCTGAGATGATACCGGTGGTGGCGGTGGAGGAAAGTCCCAGCGGGGCACCGATAGCCATTACGCCCTGGCCTACCTTTAGATCCTTGGAGGAGCCGATTTGGGCTACGGTCAGGTCTGAGGGGGCGTTCTTGATTTTGACTACCGCCAGGTCATTGGCGGGATCAGTGCCGGTTAGTTCCAGCTCGTAGATACGCCCGTCTTTAAGCTGGGCGTATAGCGCGCTAGCCCCGGCTACCACGTGGTTGTTGGTGATGATGTGGCCTTGCTTGTCGATAACCACACCCGATCCACTGGCGCCGCCGTCAGAGTGCTTGGCCCGGATGTAAACCACGGAGCTGGAGACGTTTTCGGCTACTTTTTGCCAGTCAGGGGTTTGACCCTGGGTGGTTACCAGTTTTGTGTTGCCCTGGTTGTTGGCTGAAACGGTGGAGGTGGAGGTGACGGAAGGCTGAGCTTCATCTGTGGCGCCGGCATAGTACATGCCGCCGGCGGTGATACCTGAGGCCACCAGGGCGGTGGTCAGCGATAGGGCCATCACCCCGCCCCAACCCGGGGAGCTTTTCTTGTTGTCACTGTTAGAGGTGTAGTTGGCGCCATTGTTGTAGCCGCCGGGGTAGCCGCTAGCAGGAGCGGAGGGAGCTGCGGGGGCGCTAGAGGGAGCATAGGGGGCCTGGCCGTAGGGGGCGGCGCCATAGTTTCCGGCCGGCCTAGCACCATAGTTGGGGGCGTAGGGGTTACGGGGCTGGTAGTTATCGCTCATCAATAGTTCCTAATTGCTTAGCGGTAGCTAACAATGGCTACCTTATGGACGCTAATCATAGTGACGTGGTCATTTGGTGGAGTTAGCAGCAACCCTTAAACAAGTTTGACATGCACCAGGCTACGGCCCTCAATTGTCTTAGACAATAGGGATTGCAGCCCATCGACGTCGTCAATTACGCTCACATGGGCGCCAAATGCGGCTGCTGCCTGTGCGAAATCAACTTGCTGTGCGGTAGTGAAAAAGCGTAGGAAATAATTACTTAACTCGCTGGCGCCATATTCAAGGCCGCTAAATATTTTGCCGCCATGATCGTCTAACACGATTACTTGCAGGTCCACCTCGGTTTCTGTAACTGCCTTAACCAGGCCGGTTAAGTCGTGTGCTGCCGCTAAATCCCCAATAATTACCCGCACTGGTTGGCCACTGGCCCAGGCTAGGCCCACGGCAGTGGAGATAGTCCCGTCAATACCGGCTAATCCACGATTAGCCACTACTGGGCCGGGCATCTTTTTTAGTTGCTTACCCGCAGGTAATCGAGCATCTAGATAGCGGATGGTCATCGAAGAAGCTGCCATTAAAGTAACGCTGCTTTCTAGGCCGTCGCTGTGAATTGCTGTTGATTGGCTATGAGATTCGTATTGTGAGGTGGCCTGCCAGGTAGTTAAAGCCATTTGCGCGGCTTTAGTTACGCTGGTGGCGTTTAGTTGTTGTTGGCCAGCTTGTAGCCAGCGTTGTAGCCACAGCGGTGACGGAGCGTTTTTGCCGACGCCGGCGCCCGCCCCCGCAGCTGCACTCGCGCTGGCATCCGCACACGCGCTGGCATCTCCACCCGCTTCCGCACCTGCGTCTGCGCCGCCACCCGGGATATTTAGGCTGCTTAGAGCCTGTTCTAGGGTGGTTACGTAGGCGGCTTGCCCGCTCACGTCACTCCAGCGCGCTCGGTTGGTCAGCACCACCTGGTAAATATCCTCCCGCGCCAGTAGCGCGCCGATGGGGCGGGTGAGGGTGGGGTGCCCGACTACCAGCAACTGCTCGATCTCTTGAGAAAGCTGAGCGCCGTCGCCACCAACTGAGCCGTCGCCACCAGCTAAAAGCGCACTGTAGGCAGCCACTGCGTTGGCGTTGGTGCGCACTAGCGAGGTGGGTTCAGCCAGTAGCGGCCACCCCCAAGCGTGGGCCAGGGAGGCGGCGAAGTGGGCTAACTCGGCGTCGTCGTTGTCCCCCACCACAATCACCCCACGCCGGGCGGGGTCTAAACCTAAGCGGCACCCTACTTGGCTGACTGTAACCCCATTTAGCTGCTCCTCTAGGGGCTTGCGCGCACGCAGCCAGTGGGTTTTGGGTTCCAAATGCGGCACTTGCCAGGGGGCGGCGGGGGCCAGCGGCGGGGCTAGGCGCACGTTTAGATGCACCGGGCCGGGGTCTAGGCTTAGGCGCCCTGAGGCTGCAGCTACCGCTCGGCGTACTTGATTGGCGACGGCGCCGCTTGCGTTAGTGTCGCCCAGGTCCGCCTGGTAGCGGGTAGCCGCACCAAAAATCCCGGTTTGCACCGTGGTTTGGCTGGCGCCAGTGTTGACCAGGGCATGGGGGCGGTCGGCACTCAAAATTATTAGCGGCACCCCGGCAGCGTCGGCCTCCACCACGGCAGGGTGCGCGTTAGCTACCGCGCTACCGGAGGTCATAACCGCCACGGCGGGGCGAGCTAGGCCTTCATGCAGCCAGTCGGAGCGGGAGGCGCCTAAAGCCACAAAGGCGGCGCTGCGCTCGTCAACCACCACGCGCAGCTGCAGGTAGCCGGCCTGCGCGGCGTCGGCCAGGGCGTAGGTCAACGGGGCGTTACGCGAGCCGGGGCTGATCACCACCCGTTTAACCCCGGCTTCAACTAGGGATGCCACCACGGCGCGGGCAAGTAAGGTGGCCTGGCTTTCCACGGTGGCCGGGATTTCTGGGGCAGCCAGGCTTTCCGGGCCGGCAGGGTGAGCCGTTGGCTGGCCGGTTGAGTGGGCCGGAGGCTGGGAGGCTGGGAGGGCCGCTGGCTGGCCGGCCGGGAGGGCGGGGCCGCTGGGCGCGGATGCTTCTTGGGGGGTCACAACTGGCCTAACTAGTTGGGTCTCTAGCGCGCCAAGGCGCCAGATGTGGTTTTAAGTTTAGCTAGCTAGCAGAGTGCTCAGGCGCACTAGGCGCTGGCACCAGCGCTCACGTAAGGGCTCACTGGCGGGTGGGATGCGCTTAACTGATACCGGCTGGCTCAGGGTTAAATGGCCATTTACCGGCCTAAAGGGTGGCTCTATCACGTCTTCTTGCAGCAGCGAGCCGGTGGCCAGGCCGCAAGCATAGGGTAGCTCATCTAGAGTTCCAGCTAGGCGCAGGCCGGCGTAAATCCCCACCGAAGTGTCTAGGGCTGAAGAAACCACCGCCGGCATTTCTAACCGCTTATAGATTTCATAAGCAGTGCTTATACCACCTAGTGGGGCCACTTTTAGTACGGCCACATCTGCCGCTTCTAACTGCCGCACTGCCATAGGGTCGGCATCTAGACGCAAGGATTCATCGGCGGCGATTGGCACCTGGAGTTTGCGGCGTAAAACCGCCAGATCAGCGGTGGAGCGGCAAGGCTGCTCAGCGTATTCGAGCCCGCCGGCGGCGCGGTCATACAGGGGTAGTAGCTTTAGGGCCTGATCCAAATCCCAGGCGGCATTTACATCAATGCGCAGAGCCGCCCCTGGTCCCATGGCGCCGCGCACCGCTTCTAGGCGCTGTAGATCCTCACTTAAACAATCGGGCTTGTCGGCCACCTTCACCTTGGCGGTGTGTATGCCTGCGCCCACTGCTGCGAGCGCACGCGCCTCAGCTTCCCCAGGCCCCAGGGCGGCGATAGTGGTGTTAACCGGAATTTGGTGGCGTTTAGGCTCGGGGACGCCTTGGTCAGCTAGCGGTTTCGTGGCTTGGCTCAGGGCGCTGGCCAGCCATTTAGCGCTGTGGCTATCAGGGTGGTTCCAAAATGGGGCGCACTCCCCCCAGCCTGCGGGGCCATGCACTAGGACGCCGTCGCGCACGGTGATACCGCGAAAGCGCACCCGCATGGCGATTGAGAAAACCTCTACCCGGTCAATGCTTTCCCACAGCGCAGCGGCTGGCGGGGGGCATTGCTTACGGATTGTTTCAAGCATGGCCCCCATTATTCCTTAGCGACGACGCCGCCCTGCCAGCCCCGCACGTCATCGCCTCCCCGCGCACCGATCCACACCAGTAGACCAAAGGCAGCGCCCTGCCACAGCTTAATCTTGGGGAAGTACTCGGCGGCAATGCAGTACAGCAGCGCAAACGCAATGGCGAAGCTGATCAGCTAAAAGCACCGAAACGTACGCATAGATAAGTTTAAACTGACACCAGGTTAGGCTGCCATGACCTTAGGTACAGGCGGTTAACAAAGGCCTGTTCAGAGCCGGTTTTAGAAATAGTACGGGAAGGAAGACCAGTCCGCCGGGCGTTTGTTGACGAAAGAATCACGCCCCTCCACAGCCTCATCGGTCATGTAGGCCAGGCGCGTAGCTTCACCGGCAAAGACCTGCTGACCGGCCAAACCGTCGTCGGCCAGGTTGAAAGCAAACTTAAGCATACGGATGGCCTGGGGAGATTTGGTGGCCACAATCTCGCCGTATTCAATGGCTTTATTTTCTAGCTCTCCGTGGTCTACCACCTCGTTGACCACCCCCCAACGCTCGGCGGTTTCCGCGTCATAGGTGCGCGCCAGGAAGAAAATTTCGCGGGCACGTTTATCGCCCACCTGGCGTGCCAGTAGGGCCGAGCCGTAGCCGGCGTCGAAAGAACCCACATTGGCGTCGGTTTGCTTAAAAAGCGCGTGCTGACGTGAAGCAATAGACAGGTCACACACCACGTTTAGGCTGTGACCGCCACCTGCCGCCCACCCGGGCACGGCCGCAATAACCACTTTAGGCATGGTGCGAATTAGGCGCTGAACTTCCAAAATATGCAACCTGCCAGCGCGGGCGGCGTCGATACGTTCACGCCTGGCGGTAGTGGAGGCCAGCTGCCCGCTGGGGTCTAGCGCTGCTATAGGCTCTGGTGCTCCCTGCGGCCCACTTTCTGCGGTTTTTTCTGCCGACGACGCCGGCTCTGGGGCCTGGGTGGGCTCAACTTCGTAGCGGTATCCGTCGCGACCACGGATACGCTGATCGCCGCCAGAACAAAAAGCCCAGCCGCCGTCGCGCACCGAGGGACCATTACCGGTGAGAATAACCGTGCCCACATCCCCACTCATGCGGGCATGGTCAAGGGTGCGGTAAAGCTCATCCACGGTGTGAGGACGAAAAGCATTACGCAGCTCAGGGCGGTTAATGGCCACGCGCACAATCGGCTTATCAGTGCAGTTACCGTTTTCGTCGCGGCTAACTGCCCGGTGAAAGGTGACGTCAGTTAGATCCTCAAAACCGGCGATGTCACGCCACTTAGTGGGATCAAAAATTTCAGAAACCTGCTTGGGAAGCGGGTAGTGCGCGCTCATGGACACAGTTTAACTGTGCCTTAGACCGCCAGTAGGGCTAGGCCCAGGCTCAGGCCATAAACCAGCTCATAAATACCAGCCATTTTCAGGGCGCCAATTAGTTCACGGCCCTTAGCTTTAGCCGCTACCGGGCGCCAAGCCAGCAGGGCCAGCTGCCCCCACAGCACAATCGCCACCACAGATACGGCAGCCAATACGCCCAGGGAGCCACCCGGCTCTGCCCCACCCCATAGGGTGGCTAGGCCCAAGACCAGGGGTGCAAACAGCATCACCTGGTAGAGGCGACTAGCACTCTCATAACCCAAACGCACCGCCAAAGTGCGTTTGCCGTGGGCCGGGTCGGTTTCAATATCGCGCAGGTTGTTAACCATCAGCAGCGAGCAGGCAATCAAACCCACCCCCACAGCGGTCAGCCAACCCCACCAAGGCACCGCATGAGCCTGCGTGTAGGTAGTGCCGGCAGTAGCCACCAGCCCAAAGAACACGAACACAAACACTTCACCCAAACCCAAGTAGCCATAGGGTTTAGCGCCGCCCGTGTAAAACCAAGCCGCCGCCACAGCCGCCACGCCCACCGCAATCAGCCACCAGGTGCCACTCAAAGCCACCAAAATCAAGCCAAACAGCGCCCCGGCGCCAAAGCAACCAAAGGCTGCGCGCTTAACCTTAACCGGCTCCACCAGCCCAGAAGCGGTCAGGCGGGCCGGGCCAGTGCGCTCGTCGTCGGTGCCACGAATACCGTCAGAGTAGTCATTAGCCAGGTTGCAGCCAATCTGCAAAGCCAACGCCACCAGGGCCGCCAGCAAGGCAGCCACGGCGTCGAACCTACCCAAAGCACCAGCCACACCCGAGCCTGCCAACACCGGCGCTAAAGCAGCCGGCAAAGTACGCAGGCGCACCACCTCAGCCCACTTAGCGGCCTCAAGCCGACTAGCTGCAGATTTAGCCTTAGGCTCCGGATCCGGCTCCGGCTCAGCCACCACCTTGGTTAAATCTTCAGGCACAGGCTGAGCCACAGAGCGGCGCATAGCCAAAGGACGACGCGGACGACGCGGGGCTACTTCACTCACAAGCCAAGCCTATCTCGCCTAGGGCTAGCGGCACTGGCGCCCCGCTCAGGCGCCCAGGTCACAGGTGACAGAGAAACCAGTAGAAAGATCCTTAATAGTCACCTGCACCGTAGAAGCAGAAGAAACTACGTAACGCTCCTCAATCAGCGGACCGTTATCAATACGCTCCACCGCAACCTCAGCCAGGTCAACCCCCCGGTCCTCCTGCAGCTGGCGAGTGAAGGGGAACAGCACCGTACCCGCCGGGGAAACCTCACCCACGGGCACACCATAAGCGTCCGTCTCGGTGTACTCCACAAACCGGAAGTGACCCACGTTGTGGGCAGCCTGGTAGGTACGCACCAAGCTCACATCCCCGCTAGGAGCCAGCGACAAGTCAGCACCCAGCAGCGGGTCAAAGCTAACCTCCTGGCCCCCACGCATCTCACGGAACACACCCACACCACGCGAAAGCTTGTCATACAGGGCGTAACCAGAGTCAGGGTCAGCCGCAATAGCCAAACCAATAGCGGTAGAAGCAGCCGTGTAGCTAGAACGGTGCACACGGTAGCCATAACGCTGCTTAAGGGCGCGAGTAATAGCCGGCAGGTGGGCAGCGCCACCAACCACATACAGGCCCGCAGTCTCAGTGGTGAGCGCAAACTTACCGCGCGCATTAACATGCACCAGCGGCTCCATGGCGGCAAAAGTACGCTCAATCAGCTCATCAATAGCCTCATAGAAAGCCTTAACCGGAACGCTCACGCTCTTACCCAGAGCCTCAACCGCCACCGAACGCGAGTTGGGGTTCAAAGACTCCTTAGCGATACGGCATTCATGCAGCAGCAGGTTCAGCTCACGCGAGCTTAGCTGCTCGCGCTCGCGGCCCAGCTTGGCCAAAACCAGGTCAGCTAGGGCAGAGTCAAAGTCGTCACCACCGAGCTGGTTGTGACCATAAGAATCAATCACCTCGTGGCGCTTACCCTCGCAAGAAACCAGGGAGGCGTCAAAAGTGCCACCACCGAGGTCATAAACCAGTACGCGGGTGCGCTTGGAGTTAATGGTGGAGGCGTAACGCTGGGTGTATTCAAAACCGGCAGCACTGGGCTCATTAATCATGGACAGCACCTGCCAGCCGCCACGTTCAAAAGCCTCAATAGTCATTAGGCGCTGACCGCTAAAAGCGTGGGCAGGAATACCAATTACCGCCTCCAGCGGCTCATTTTCACGCAGCGGGCTGATAGTGGAGGACTCACGCACCTGCTGAGCCACATAAGCCAAAAAGCCGCTAACTAGCTCCATAATGGGGTAGCTGCGCTCCCCCAGGCTCACCTGGGTGTTGGGGGTGACGTCAACATCAGACAGCAGGCGTTTAATTGAACGCAGGAAATCGCCGCCAGTCAGGGCCACGGCTTCAGCTTCAAAACCGTAGACAAGTTTGGCTCCATCCCAGGCCACTAAGGACGGAATGTAATCGATCCAGTCGCCTGCTTCATTGCCAAAACTGACAACTGGGTAGTTGCCACGGTCCGCATAAGCGACGGTAGTGTGGGTGGTTCCAAAATCGACGCCGAATCTCATGTGCCAAGCCTATGGCAGTGCAAAGATTATAACCAATAGACGACACGCAAATGAGACGCAATATTGCCAGGTAGACATGGTTTAATACACCTTCTTATAAAAACCAGCAGGTGGAGATTGAATCTAACGATGCATTCAATCTCCACCTGCTTAGTGTTCAGGTCTAGAGTTCAACGCGTTTGACCGCGCTCTAAACCTGTTAGGTGTGTTTTAGGTACGTGCTTAGGCGCGCGCCAGTGACTGCTTAGCCTTAGCCACCACGTTATCCACGGTGAAACCAAAGTACTCAAACAGCTCAGCGGGCGTAGCCGACTCGCCGTACTCATCAATGGCAATGATCTCGCCGGCGTCGCCAACCCATTCGCGCCACCCCATAGAGGAGGCAGCCTCCAGGGCCACGCGGGCCTTTACCTGGCTGGGTAGCACCGACTCACGGTACTCGGCGTCCTGCGCGTAGAACCATTCCCAACAGGGCACAGACACCACGCGGGTGGGGATACCTTCAGCTTCCAGAGCCTGGCGTGCCTCAACCGCCAAAGCCACCTCACTACCGGTAGCCAGCAGCAGCACCTGCGGCTTGGAGTTGCTGGCCTCAACCAGGGTGTAGGCGCCACGCAAAGTACCCTCAGCGGGAGCGAAGCCGCCCTCAGTGCGGTCAAAGACCGGCAGGTTTTGACGCGACAACACCAATCCAGTGGGGCTATCGCGGTGAGCCAAGGCGCCTAGCCAAGCCTGCGCAGCCTCGTTGGCGTCAGCGGGGCGAACCACGCTTAGGCCCGGGATAACTCGCAGTGAAGCAATGTGCTCAATGGGCTGGTGGGTGGGGCCATCCTCACCCACGCCGATAGAGTCGTGGCTCCACACAAAGACGGTAGGCAGCTTCTGCAAAGCAGCCAGGCGCACCGCCGGGCGCATGTAGTCAGAAAATACCAGGAAGGTACCGCCATAGGCGCGGGTCAGCCCCGACTGCACAATACCGTTGAGCATGTTACCCATAGCGTGCTCGCGCACCCCGAAGTGGATAATGCGCCCGTAGGGGCCATTTTCCTCAGGGTTTAGTGAGCCTTCGGGTAGGAACTCGCTGGCACCAGCAATGTTGGTCATGTTGGAGCCGCCCAGGTCAGCAGAGCCGCCCCACAGTTCAGGCAGTGTGGAGGCGATAGCCGACAGGGTCTTGCCACTGGCTGCGCGGGTGGACAGGCTAGAGCCCGCCTCGAAAACCGGCAGGACGTCGTCGAGCTCAGCCGGCAGTAGGCCAGCACGTACTCGCTCTAGCAGCTCCAGGGCCTGCGGGTTAGCCTGCCCCCAAGCCTCAAAGCGCTTTTCCCAAGCGGCGTGCAGCTCAGCGCCGCGCTGGCCAGCCTGGGCCCGGGTGTGTTCCAGCACCTGCTCCGGCAGAGCAAAACGCTCGTTGGGGTCTAGGCCAAGGTTCTGCTTGAGACCAGCCACCTCGCTCTCACCCAGCTTGGCGCCGTGGGAGGAGGCACTACCCTGCTTGGTGGGGCACGGCCAGGCAATAATGGTGCTCAGGCGGATCAGTGAAGGACGCTTAGTTTCTGCGCGAGCAGCTTCTAGGGCCTCATGCAGGGCCTTTACGTCCTCGTAGTAGCCGCCGTCACTGCCAGCATTGCGCCAGTCCACGTGCGCAGTGTGCCAGCCTTGAGCGGCAAAACGGGCCTCAACATCGTCGCGGAAAGCCAGGGCGGCGTCACCTTCAATGGTGATGGCGTTGTCGTCCCAGATAACGATCAGGTTGCCCAGCTCCTGGGTACCAGCGAAGGAGGCGGCCTCAATGGTTACGCCTTCTTGCATACAGCCGTCACCGGCGATCACGTAGATGTTGTGGTCAAAAATTGACTCACCGGCAGGGGTGGCGGCGTCGTAGAGGCCATGCTCGCGGCGGGCGGCCGCAGCCATACCCACCGCAGCGGCAAAACCGGAACCTAGCGGACCAGTGGTGGCCTCCACGCCCGGGGTATGACCATATTCAGGGTGTGCAGGGGTGCGCGAGCCACGCTTACGCAGCTGCTCCAGATCGCTAACCTCCAGCCCGTAGCCAGCTAGCACCAGCTGCACGTACTGCATCACCGAGGCGTGCCCGGCACTGAGGATAAAACGGTCGCGTCCGAGCCAAGTGGGGCAAGCCGGGTCTACTCGCATCTCCTTTTGGTAGAGCAGGTAGGCCGCCGCCGTCAGGGAGATTGCAGCGCCCGGGTGTCCGGAGCCAACCTTCTCCACGGCGTCTGCCGCCAGTGCCTTGCCAAACGCCACTGCACGCTCATCTAGCTCATTCCAGCTAAACGATTTAGTCATTCAAAAGTGCCTTTCTTATTATCCTGGCAAGCTACGGGCTTTATAGCACCCTATAAGCTTACTCTGGTTTAGTTCTTGGCGTTGGCGTTGAGGTGGTCAACCGTAGAGTGGATTTGCTCGCGTAGTGCCGGGTAACGCTCCATGTAGGTTTGGAAGTAGAACTGGTATTCCTCGTGGGCCTCAGGGTTGGGCTCGATGGTTTCGGTTACGTGCACCATGTTCGCGGCGGCGTCCTCAATTGAGGAGTAGAACTCGCTACCTACTGCAGCCAGCATGCAAGAGCCCAGCACGACGGCGTCGCCCACCTCAGTCAAGGTGATGGGCACCCCGGTCACGTCTGCGTGCATCTGCATCCACTGACGCGACTTGGTTGCCCCACCGCAAGCCACCAGCTCCTTGGTTTCAATCCCGGCTTGACGCAGCTTGAGTAGGTTGTGGGCGACGTCGTAGCACACGCCCTCCTCAATGGCACGGTAGAGGTGGGCGGCAGTGTGACCCAGGGAAAGGCCGGAGAAAATACCGCGCGCCTTGGAGTCGGTGTAGGGGGTGCGGTTGCCCTGGAAGTATTCGTTGACGATGAGGCCATCGCAACCAATGGGTAGCTCGTCAGCCTTACGGTCCCACAGGTAGTAGGGGCTCATGCCGGTGGCTTCAGCTTCGGCAGCAACGGCCCCGCCGAAGTTTTCCTTGAACCACTTGAGCACCGAGCCGGAGGAGGAGATACCGCCTTCAACGGTGTACTGACCCCGGATAACGCCGTCGGTGTAGGAACCGAAGAAGCCTTCACCGTAGCCAGCTACCGCGCTTTGACCGGTGATTACGTGGGAAGAGCCGGTGATCAGGGCTAGCTTGCCGGGGCTGACTACACCCAAACCGATCTGGCCGGCCCAAGCGTCGGGCAGACCCTGAGCTACCGGCGTGCCCGGCACTAGGCCCAGGTCGCGGGCGGCGACGGTGGATAGCTCGCCCACTAGTACACCCAGGTCATTTACGGTTTCAGGGAGCTTGTCAAAGACGTCGCCGGCACCCACGTGGGCGTAGAAGTCTTCCGGCCAGCCACCGTGGTCGCGGTTGTAGTACATGCGCAGGGCGGCGGAGTTGATGTTGACAGACCAGTTACCGGTCAGGCGATAGGTGAGCCAGTCGGGGGCGTCAACTAGGCGGTAGGCGGCGTCGTAAATGTCGCGCTCGTTTTCACGCAGCCAGGCGGCCTTGAAGGGGTACCATTCGGCGGTTGCCGGCATGGTTCCGCCACCGTTATACAGGCGCGCCCAGGAGTCTGAGGTCAGCGCCCGCTCTGCCTGCTCAGCGGCGCGCACGTCCATCCACATGATGGCGTTACGTAGGGCGTTACCGTTTTTGTCCATGGGCACCACGGTCATGGTGGTGGCGTCATAGGAAATGCCCCCAATGGACTGGGGCGGAATGTAGGCGTTGTCCATGGCTTTGCGGGTGGAGGCCATCAGGGCGTTCCACCAGTCGTCGGGCGACTGCTCAGCCCAGCCCGGGCGCGGGTAGTGGGTCTTGTAAGGGGTGGCCGCGAATGAAATCGGGTGACCTTCTAGGTCAAAAATAGCCACACGACACGATTCGGTACCGAAATCAATACCCATTACAAATGGGCCGTTAATGTTTACAAATGCCATCATTTGCTCCTTTGCGTTTAGTAATTGCACTGATGAAAATGCAATTGCTTGTGGGACTACCGTGTCCCTGGTTAATAGTCAGCCCGGTGACTTAGCTATTTAGCAAGGAAGCCACCGGGCTGTAAGAACCGGCGCGGTTAAGCGCTAGTCGTCTTCACTCCAGCCTAGCTGGGGCCAGTACTGTAGCGGGATAAGTTTGTCGATGCGATCGAGTATGTAGCGTGGGCACTGGTTTTGTGCACGTGCACGCACGTCATCGAGAGTGGCTTCGCCGGTGAGGGTCATGGCACTGGCCATGCCGGTGTCTAGGGCCATCTGGATGTCGGTTTGTAGCCGGTCACCCACCATTACGCAGTTGGCTGGCTCTACATCTAGACCCGCTAGTGAGGCGGTGAGCATCACCGGGTTAGGTTTGCCAAGGTTGGCGACGCATTTGGTACCGGTGCAGGCCTCGATGGCGGCGATGATCGAGGCCGCATCCGGCTGACCGTGTCCGCCCGGGAAGGGGCAGAAACGGTCTGGGTTGGTAGCAATCAGGATGGCCCGCTTGTAAAACCAGATGGCGTCGAAGGCAATCTGTAGCTTGCGGTATTCGAAGGTGCGGTCGTAGGAGGCGATAACCACATCGATTTCACTGGGGTCTTCGCTGATCTTAAAACCGGCTTCGGTTAGGGCCCGCTTAAGTGGCTCTTCACTGATTGGATAGACGACGGCGTCGGGGTGGTTAGCTTGCAGCCAACGTACCGTGGTAACCACCGTGTTGACGATTTCTTCAACCGGCGTCGGTAGTCCCAGTCGCGCCAACTTTTGCGCATACTCGGCCGGGTCTTTGGTGGGATTGTTGGATAAGTAGCGCACGGGAATATTGCGCTCGTGCAGCTGTTCGATCATCCGTTTGGCACCAGGCAGGAGATGGTCTCCTAGGTAGATAGTGCCATCCATGTCAAAGATGTAGGCGGCGTAAAAGTCCGTGGGGGTTTTAACGACGTCGTCCATGGCGGTTTAGACCTTAGGCTCCAGCGATCTGGGCCGCCGCCATGAAGATGGTGGTGGTGGTCCAAATAGCGATGGCCGGGGGGTCAATGTGGGTGTTACCACGGTCGTAGAAGACACGAGCCGCAACTTCGCCGATAACAGCACCGGTTAGACCACCCAGGGCACCGAGCACCAGGTAAATCAGGCCTACACCGTGACCTGGGTGGAGACCCAGCACCGGGATGAACTGGGTTACGGCCAGACCACCGGTGATGGTCATGTGGTGGGTTACGGGCACATTGTGACCCAGGTTCAGGATCAAGATGCACAGGGCAGAGATGGCGAAACCGAATACCTGAGCGTTCTTAGCTTCAGCCAGAACCGGGAAGTGGTGGCTGAGTACCAGGGCGGCGCCACCGAAAGCCATACCCCACATGACACCCAGGGTGATGAACTGTGAGGGCTTTTCCTGCCATTCGAGCCAGCGGGCGCCTTCGCGCGGCTTGAAGCCCTGCAGGGCCGGCTTGGAACCGAAGAAGGAGTCACCAAACATTAGGCGAGTCACGATGGCGGCGATGAACACGGTGAAAGCAACCGAGTCGGTGTGGTGACCGAACCACGGGATCATCAGCACGAGCTTTTGCAAGATGGCACCAAATACACCGAAGGCGGAACCAACCAGCCATACATCCGGCTTACCTAGGGCGCTAAGCGGGGTAACAATGTCTTTACCGTCTTCGATATAGCCGCGCTTAGCTGCATATGCTGAAGCTGCCACACCACCAGCAAAACATACGTGAGGGCCAAAGACGGGGCCAAAGGCAATGTAGTCCAGTACGTAGCTGTCCTTGGTGGCAACCATATAGCCTAGGCCGAATAGGGCCGATACGCCGGTGAACACGAATGCGTAGTTACCACCGACGCAGGCACCGATAAAGCCACCTGCGATAGCGGCGATAATCCAGTACACGGAGATACCGGCGACCGCGAGGTCGAGATCCATTTAATCTGCGCTCCTTATTGCAATTTCTGGGAGGTAGGTTACTTCTAGTGTGAAGTGCGGGTCATTCCCGGTTTAGACTGTAGTCGTTTAGAGCCGCAACTTTGGGGGCTGAGTGGGAGGTTTCGTCAAATACGTATCCCAGCCACTCTTTAACCAGTCGGCGAGCCAGTTCAATTCCAATTACACGCTGACCCAGGGTTAGTACCTGTGCGTTGTTGGAAAGCACTAAACGCTCAACAGAGAATGAATCGTGAGCGACTGAGGCGCGGATTCCCGGCACGGTGTTGGCAGCCATCGCCATACCCATGCCCGTACCGCACACAATCAAGCCACGATCGCCTTCACCGGCAGCAATTTTGCGGGCTACTGCCACCCCGATGTGCGGGTAATCAATGTCTTGTCCCGCATCAACACCTACGTCTATTACTTCGTCAACACGCGGATCGGCTTGCAGATCTGCCTTTAGACGTTCCTTGTACTCATATCCGGCGATATCAGCGCCAACAACTACTTTGAATCCCATATTTACAACCTCCTTGTCGCATACCACAGGTATAGCTAGTAGTAATGATTGCGGTTACTGCTTTGTATACAGCATCCAAAGGCTTACTAGCCCCTGACACAGTTTGCCTTGCAGAGCCACTAAACGCCAGTCAAATTGGGATATTGGGCACATCTGTGCAACGCCAGCCACAGCCTTAGCGATATTTCTTAATGCGTGGCCTCACGATTCGGCTTGGCCTGCGCGCCAGTAACCCATAAAGGACACTTGGCGCCTGTCCACGCCCCATTGGCGCACTAAAGCCCGCCGAATAGCGGCTACCTGGCTGCGTTCGCCGGCCACCCAAAAGTAGGGAGCTTGCGTCAGCGATTGGTCTTGGCCAAGGTCAGCTTGGGTTTCGGTGGTGGTTTCCCACAGTATGTCGGCGTCGACGTCGAGCTTGGGTAAGTCTTGTCTGCCGACGCCGCCTAGCGCTGCCACTTCACCCAGCCAGTCTTGCCATACTTGGGCTGCGGCGCGGGCTGCCTGCTCCACCCAGCCCTGGTTTACGGCACTTACCTGCAAATGGTCCGCTCCTACCCCGGCCTGTTTAAGGTAGTCACTCCAAGCTGGCGGGCCACTGAGCACCACGGTGAAGTGGCGGTCTGTTTTCTGTTGGGCTTCGTAGTGCAGGCAGGCGTTAATTGCGGGCAGGGCGGTGGCGTCGCCTAATAGCACTACTTGTTTAGCCGCCCCGGGCCGGTATTCCAGTCCACTGCCGCGCTGGCCCAAAGTAGAAGGCAGGCGCTTGCCGGATGCGTCATAGCCGCGCCAGGGCGCCAACATTACACAGCTAGCGCCGGCTTTAGCTTGCCGCGCCCAGCTCACGCCCGGCCCTTCATGCTCTGCTGGCATCCCAGTGACACCAGGTTCAACGCCACCAATTAGGATGTCGATAGCGACCCGGCTGAGCCTGCCGGCCTGGTCGTGGCGCTGGCAGGCCACCGTATAAGTGCGCATATAGCCGCGCTGGTTCACCGGCAGATCTAGCCATTGGTGGTACCAGCCGCCATCTAACTGGCCCAGAGCCAGGCCGGCGTCGTCGCTAGCTGCCCCCACAATCAGTTTGATGCGGGTATCACGCAACCCACCGAGGCCGCCGTCGTCGACTAAATGCAGCTGAGGCCCACTTAACCAAATACGGGCGTATCCAGGCAGGGGGTTTTCAACCTGCACAACTTTTAGTGCCAGCGCCCCGTAACTCACTTCTGCCCCCTCAGCGAGCGCACCGGCACCACCAGGGGCGTGCCCGAGACCGGGTCAGGCACTACCCGCGCCTCTAGCTCAAAAGCGGCCGCCAGGTTTTGAGTGGTGACCACTTGCGCGGGCTCGCCGGCCGCCAGGATTTGCCCCGCACGCATAAACACCAGGTAGTCGGCGTAGCGGGCGGCTAAGGCTAGCTCGTGTAGCACCACCACAATGGTGGTTTGGTGGCGTCGGTTTAGCTCGCGCAGCAGATCCAGCACCTCGATTTGGTGGGTTAGATCCAGGTAGGTAGTGGGTTCATCTAGCAGCAGCACGCCGGTGCGCTGGGCCAGCACCATGGCGATCCACACGCGCTGGCGTTGACCGCCGGAGAGGGAATCTACCTGGCGGTGGGCTAGCTCGGTGGTGTGAGTGTCGGCCAGGGCTTGGGTAAGCGCCTGCTCGTCCTCGCGCGACCAGCTGCGTAGCAGAGAGCGGTGCGGGTAGCGTCCGCGCGCCACTAGTTCGCGTACGGTTAGTCCGGCCGGGGCTTGGGGGCCCTGGGGTAGTAGGCCTAGTTCTTTGGCGACGGCGCGGGCGGGGCGTGAGGCGATGTCGGCCCCGTTGAGGATCACTTGGCCTTGGCTGGGTTTAAGCAGCCTGGCTAGGCCGCGTAGCAGGGTGGATTTGCCGCAGCCGTTAGGCCCAGCCAGCACAGTTAGCTGGGCAGGTGGAGGGGTAAGGCTGACGCCTTTAACGATTGGCTGACCGCCGTAGCCTAGCTGCACCCCCTGGGCGCTTAGCTGGCCCTGGGAGGCCGTGCCCGGCTGGGTCTGACTTGCCGCGCCCTGCTGGCCCGGCTGGTCAGCGCTTAGCTGTCCCTGGCTGGTAGCCTCCTGCTGGCCTTGTCTGGCCGTGCCCGGCTGGGTCTGACTTGCCGCGCCCTGCTGGCCCGGCTGGTCAGCGCTTAGCTGTCCCTGGCTGGTAGCCTCCTGCTGGCCTTGTCTGGCCGCGCCCGGCTGCTCGGCACCTGCCTGCGAGTCGGGGGACGGTGGTTTATTCGTCATCTGTTAATTTCCTTTACGCAGCAACACACTTAGCAGCACCGGCGCCCCCAAAGCACCAGTTATCAGCCCCACCGGGTAAGGGCCGGAAGGCAAGATTTGTCCCACCGCATCAGCTAGCAACACAATCACCACGCCGGTAAGCGCACTTAAGGTCAAACTCCAGCGGCCAGTTAGCCGCAGCGCCAAAGGGCCGGAGACAAAAGATACAAAAGCAATCGGCCCGGCAGCCGCCGTCGCACTAGCAATTAGCGCCACCACCAGGGCCACAATGATCATGGTGTCGCGCACCGGGCGGGCCCCTAAACCTGCGGCCAGATCGTCACCTACCTCCAGCACCTCCAAATTACGACGACGCAGCGCCACTAGGGGCACTAGCACCACCATTAGCGCGGCCAGCAGGCTTACCCGCTGCCAGGTGGCTGAGGCTAGTGAACCAGACAGCCACACCATGGCTTCGCGCACCTGGTAGGTGTTAGCAAAGGTGGTGACCATGATGATCAAGGAGTTGACGGCGGCCCCTACCCCCACCCCGATCAGCACAAAGCGGCCAGAAATACCACCGCGCCCACCGGCCAGGAAACCCACAATGGCCACAATGGCAATAGCACCCACAAAGGCCGCCCCAGACACTGGCAGGCCACGCAGCCCAAAAATCACCATCGCTACCATGGCGCACAGCGAGGCGCCCGCACTCACCCCCAGCACGTCGGGGCTAGCCAGGGGGTTACGCATAAGCCGTTGCAGCAGTGAGCCGCCCAGCCCAAAACACACCCCTACCAGCACACCTAGCACTATGCGGGCGGCGCGAAACTCCCACACAATCAAGGCGGCAGTGGAATCGGGGTCAGTTACGGCTAGCCACAGATCTCCAAAACCCAGCTGGGGGTTTACCAGCAGCAGGGAAATAAGCGCGCCGCCTACAGCTAGGGCCAGCAAAATTGCGGCCACGCTTACGTTCTTGAAGCGGACTTTCACAACGACACCACCTGTCGCCGTCGCACCAACGCCACCAGCACCGGCACCCCAATTAGGGCCACCAGCACCCCGGCAGGCACCTCCGCCGGCGGCCAAATTAGGCGCCCCACCGTGTCGGCAGCGATCACCAGTATGGGGCCAGCTAGCAGGCTAGAGCCCAGCACCCAGCCCATTGCCGGTCCACCCACGCCCCGCAGTAGGTGGGGCACAATAATGCCCACAAACCCCAGCGGACCAGCCAAAGCGGTAGCTCCTGCGCAGCAGCACACGGCCCCTAAAGCCCCCAGCGAGCGGGCCCGCAGCAGGTTAATACCCAGGCCGGTAGCGACGTCGTCGCCCATAGAAAGCCCATCCAAGGCGCGATTTTGCAGCAAAAGCAGGCAAATTCCGGCCCCTACCAGGCAGGCGGCTGGCCAAATCAGCTCCCAGCTGCGGCCACTAACCACACCCAAGGTCCAGCGGCGAAAAGAATCCATATCCTGGCCGCGCGTGAGAATAAACAGCTGCGTCACGCTGGCCACGCCCGCGCTGGTGGCCGCACCCGCCAACACCAGCGTGATGGGATCAGCCCCCGAGGAGGCGGTGATAGTCACGCCCCACACGAGCGCGGCCGCGATAACCGCCCCCACCATAGCGCTGAAAAGGTATGAGGCGGGCGTGGCGTAACCAATTAGCACTGTAAAAACCACCACGGCCAGGGCCGACCCGGCGTTAACTCCAATTAACCCCGGGTCGGCCAGCGGGTTGCGGGTGATGGCCTGCATGGCGGCGCCGGCGCAAGCCAGCCCTGAGCCAGCCACCAAAGCCACTGCGGTGCGGGCCAGGCGGGCCTCAAGCACGGCGGCGTCGATAGCTTTTACCGGCTGGTCATCAATCCAGGCGCTAACCACCTGCCAGCTAATCGCACGGGCCCCAAACATGAAGGAAGCCGCGCAGGCCAGGGCCAAACCAATAATTAGCGCCACCGCCATAAGTAGGCGTTTTTTAGCCAGCGACAAGGCTACTTCTCAAGGACTTTAGCTACACGCGGCACGTAGGACTTGAGCGCATAAGTGGCGCTGAGCGCACTGAAAGCCGAGATACTCATGGCATCGGTCTTGTTGTAATCCAAGATGGCACTGCCGTTGGCAATGGCCGGGATCTTGCTTAGCAGCGGGTCAGCCTTGATGGCGGCGGCGGCCTTTTCGTCATCAACCCAGGAGTGGAAAACGTCAGCCACCAGCTTGTCGGCCTGCTCAGCGGAGTAGTCGGAGTAGAAGGTTTGGCTCTTGGCGTCAATGGCGGCCACCACCGGGGCCTGCACTAGACCCAGGGCCTGGAAGAAACGTGAGCGGTTATCGCCGTGCATGTACAGAGAAATGGAGTGGTCTGCGCTGCCAATAGCGCCGGTGATGAAGGTGGCGCCTTTGAACTTGGGGTGCTGCTTAGCTACCTGCGCAAACTGGGCGTTGACGGCGTCTACTACTTCCTTAGCCTTGGCGCTACGGCCGAGAGCTTGGCCCACCATAGTGGTTACTTCATTCCAGGGGGTGGTCCAGGCCCCACCGGTCTTGGAGTAGGCGATGGTGGGGGCGATTTTGCTGAGCTGCTCGTATTCTTCTTTACTGATGCCGCTAAGTGCCGCCACGATCAGATCCGGCTTGTAACCGGCGATTTCCTGAATGGGCAGGGAGTCGGTGGAGGTGAACTGCTTGGGGTAGTTAGCACTGCCGGGGGCGGCACCGAGCTTGGTTAGCGCCTCGTCTTTCCAGGGCAGGGACTTGTATTTGTTGCCGCCCCAGGTGTTTGCGGGCATGGCTACGGGCACTACCCCCAGGGCAATAATGGCTTCTTCATTGCCTGAAGAGATGGATACTACCCGCTTGGGTTCAGCTTTGATGGTGGTGGTGCCGTAGACGTGGGCTACGTTTACCGGGAATTTGTCTGTGGCCTTGCTGGCGGCGGTGGCCTGGCTGTTGGCAGTTTTGGTACCGCAGGCGCTTAACCCTGCCCCAATGGCGACGACGGCGCTGGCGCCCAGTAGGTGGCGACGTGAAAGCATCATTTTTACCCCTTTTTAAACGGTTTTACCCCTAAGAGTGTGGCCTAGCACGCCAAAGCAGGCAAGGTTAGGTTTATCTCAGTTAATTTGGGGCTTTGGGGACTTGCAAATTACGTCGCTAGCGCCGTGGTATAGGCGCGTTAGAGTGAAGCCGTGGCAAAAAAGGAAAGCTATCGCTGTAGTGAATGTGGCTGGCTCAGTGCGAAATGGCAGGGGCAGTGCCGCCAGTGCCAGGCTTGGGGCACTCTGGCAGAAGTTGGCGCCAGTGCCGGCCTAGCCAAAACCGCTGTACGCACCCCGATTCAGGCTGCCCAGCCCATCTCTCAGGTAAGTGCCGAGTCAGCCCAGGCCCGCCCCAGCGGGGTTGGTGAGCTTGACCGGGTGCTGGGCGGAGGGATCGTGCCCGGGGCCGTGATTTTGCTGGCCGGCGAGCCCGGCGTCGGTAAATCCACCCTGCTGCTTACCGTAGCTGCCAACGCGGCCAGGCAAGCTAAGCTAACTGGCGCCGGCAGCGTCCTATACATAACCGGCGAGGAGTCTGCCTCCCAGGTGCGCCTGCGCGCGGCGCGCATTGATGCTTTAGCTGACAACTTGCTGCTAGCTGCGGAAACTGAGCTAGGGGCGGTGCTTGGCCAGGTTGAGCAGGCTAATCCGGCGCTACTGATAGTGGACTCGGTGCAAACCATCGCCTCAGCTGATGTTGAAGGCTCAGCTGGTGGTACCAGCCAGGTGCGGGCAGTGGCGGCGTCAATCATTGCCCTAGCTAAAGAACGCAATATTCCGGTGTTGCTGGTAGGGCACGTAACTAAGGACGGCGGCATTGCTGGTCCGCGCGTGCTTGAGCACCTAGTGGATGTGGTGTGCCAGTTTGAAGGTGAGCGCCACGCCCGTTTGCGCCTGCTGCGGGCAGTTAAAAACCGCTATGGCCCTACCGATGAAGTTGGCTGCTTTGAGCTGGGTGAACGTGGCATTGTGGAGCTGGCTGATCCGTCTGGGCTGTTTTTGTCTCAGGCCCGCTCTGAGGTTCCCGGCACCTGCGCTACCGTCACTTTAGAAGGACGCCGACCCATGGCTATTGAGATTCAGGCTTTGGTGGCTTCTACCCATGCCGGCTCACCGCGCCGCACCACCTCGGGGCTGGATTATTCGCGTACCGCCATGGCTTTGGCGGTATTGCAGGCCCGCATGAAGGTGGATACCTCCTCAAGTGATGTCTATGTTTCTACCGTGGGTGGGGCCAAAGCCATTGAACCAGCTGCTGACCTGGCCCTAGCTATTGCGGTGGTGTCTGCGGCCCGTAATTTACCCACTCCCCCAGGCCTGGTGGCTTTTGGTGAAGTTGGCTTAACCGGAGAGCTGCGCGCCACGGTGGGGGTGCAGCGGCGTTTAGCTGAAGCTGCCCGGCTTGGTTTTGACCGCGCAATTGTGCCTTTGGCTGGCTCCGCTGAGCTGCGCCCTATTAAAGGCATGAAAGTGCTACCGGTAGCTCACCTGGCCCAGGCGGTAGGTGCCGCGCTAACGCCACTAGATCAGTAACGGCGCACAGCTTTCTTAGCGGTAATTGCGCCGATAATTAGGAACAGCACGCCAGCCATCAACCCCACCACCAGGGCAATACCTGCGGGGATAAAGATAATCGCAAAGAAGGTGCCCACTGAGCCATCTTTAACATGGCTGATCCCCACCTGGGCCACGGCGCTGGTGTCGCAATTTACGGTGGCATTAGTGGTGGCGGAGGGAAACACGTGACCAACAATCACCGTGTCATCCTCTTCCAGGCGGTACTTGGAGTTTTCCAGCTTCACCTCTAGCTGCGCGCCGTCAGCGGTGGTCACGCTGCAAACTGGCTTAGCCACCTGATCAGCCTGCACCCCATCAGCTAGGCGCGCCCACAGCACGTTTTTACTGTCCGTAAAAGTCTCGGTGAACGGACCAGAGTTGTCATGCCAGGTAATCACCCGGTTCTGGCTAGCTTCTTTACTGAGCGTAAACAGGTTGTAGCCAGACCAAATTCCTGCCGCTAAGCCAAGCGCGGCGATCACAAAAGAAATAATCGCCAAAACTTTAAAGACGCCGTTCATCTATCTACCTACTTAACGATAAAAACTTGCTGGCCGACAAGCTCTTTACCATCCAGGTTTAAACGCAGCACGTATGTGCCCGCCTGGGAAGGGCCCGCTGAAGAACAGTCAGCCTTATAACGCTGCCCATTCCAGCTAACTGAAGTGGTGAAAGAGTCAGGGGTAGGGTTAGCCGATACATAAGCTGATTCCCCTGCAGCCTTAGCTGTCAGCGGCGCCAGCAGCATTTTGCGGCTGTTTGGTTCAACCTTGCAGGTGGCGGCGTCGTAGACAGTGTCTGTGCCGGAGGTGACCCGCATTTGCAGATGCTCAGAGCCCACATCAAATATGCAGGGAATATTGGCTTTATTAGCCACCTTCAAGTTGACAGTTAAAGCCTGGCCGCGCGCCACTTGAGCCGGCAAAGTAATCGTGACATCCAGATTCTTAGTGTCGCAAGCCAGCGGGGTGGGCATACCACTACCCTGGTTTTGACGCGCCGCCTGCAAGTTTTGCACGCGCACAGTCTCAGTGACGTAGTTAAAGCCCCACACCACCAGCACCACTGTGAGCACTACCAAAAATACGTTACGTCCCAGCCGCATCAAGGAGGCTTTAAGTGCCGGGTCCATTGGCTGGCGCGGCGGCCTCTTAGGGCGATTAGCGGGTGGACGACGCCGTTCGGGTGCCTGCGATTGCGGGCGCGAGGGACGCGCACCAGGCGCATTAACGCGGCGTTTACCGGGGGCGCCTTGCGCCTGTTTACGCGGATTTTGCTGCTGAGCGCCAGCAGCTCCACGCCGGGCAGCGCTAGCAGCGCCGGTACGCGAAGCGTTACGGGTTTGGGCACTGCTACCCTGTCCATTGCGTCCCTGAGCGGCGCGGGCCTGACTAGAGCGGGGTTGCCCGGCGCGACCCTGACCGCTGCGCGCCTGAGCGGCGCTAGCCCCCGACTGCCCCTGACTGCGCTGAGCATTACTGGCTTGCCCACTGCGGCCTTGAACGCTGCGTGCCTGACCAGAGCGAGCTTGCGAGCTGCGGCCCTGGCCGCTATGCGCTTGGGCCTGGCCGTGACCACCTCGGCCTGCGCTGCGCTGACCACCTCGCGACAAACCATTTTGAGTAGAGCCGTTTTGAGCAGTTGACTTCGAGCCAGCCGCTTTTTGCCCAGCAGACCTTTGAGAGGAGTTCTTCTGCACAGGGCGCCCCTGCGCATTTCTCGACGCCGCACTCCCCTGGCCTAGTCCACCCTTAGCTGGGTGAGGCCTGCGAGCTTGACCAGAAGCAGCCTGGCGCCCATTAGTAGCGCCATGACCAGCACGCCTAGAGCCATTGGCAGCCCCCGCACGGACAGAGCCTTGACTGGGATGGGCGCTGCGCCCTGCCTGGACACTAGGGTGCGGCTTAGCGACGCGCGCGCCACCAGAGCTTTTACCAGCGCCACTAGGGCTACGCGGGGCGGCGTCGTCGCTATCAGGTAGATCTTGAACCAGCCTTAACGGCGGGAAAGGTGACTTACGCCCACCACCAGTACGGTTGTTGTTGTTGTCACCTCTAGCCATACCTAAGACTCTACCGGCTTATGGCTACCTAGCCCAATGCCCATGCGGTTACGCCCCGCTAAAGCCAACACTGCCTGGGCCGCAGCCACATCCAAAACCACGTCAGTAGCCACCCGAGCGCGTAAAGCCGCCAAAATCGCTGGAGCCTTAGCAGCCGAAGAAGCCACCATCACACGGGTTTTAATGCGGCTTAACTGCGCCGGGGTAGGCCCAGAAGCACGCGCATTTAGTGAAATATCACGGTAAGAGCCATCGGCGCGCAAGAACACAGTGCACACATCAGCCACTACGCCCTCAGCATCCAGCGCCCGACGGTCTTCCTCATTTAGGTAACCACCTGCGTAAACCTGGCTAGGCACCGGGCTACGTAGCGAGCCCACCCCAAACACAGCCAAGTCAACGCGTTCTTGAATAGTTAGCACGCGCTGCACTGAACGCTCACGCCACATAGCCTCACGGGTAGAGGCATAGTCAAACAGTGCCGGCACCGGGAAATGCACTGTACGGCCTCGGAAAGCAGCGGCAAACTGGCTCAAAATTGCATCCGCATAAGGCAAGCCGGTTTGTGAAGAGTTAGCGGCACCATTTAGCTGCACCACCAGCACCCGCTGCAACTCACGTGGAGGCAGTGACTGGGCAATCTCCGCCACTGTGTTACCCCAGGCCACACCCATGATGGTGCCGTTTTCTACCTTCTGGCTGATCATCTCGGCGGCCACCGCAGACACCTGGGAGAGGCGGTTAATCTCTGTAGCGCCTTCACGTACCGGCACTACCCGGGCACGCACCTTAAAGGCCTTGTACATCTGAGAAGCCAGCGCGTCAGGGCGGCTGGGCTCATTGAGGCTAATACGCACCAAGCCCGCCTCACGGGCGTGGGCCAGCAGACGTGACACCGTTGAACGCGATACCCCCAGGTGACGAGCAACGCCGTCCATAGTTTCAGACTGTAGGTAATACATCATTGCGGCCTGGAAGGCCATGTCATCGCGTTCAACCATCTAAGCTGCCTTCTTCGGTTTAGTGAGGTTCCGACCAAGCTAGCGCCCCGTCGGACTATGCATGGAAATTCTTGAACAATTGTATCGCGCATTACACAAGCCCTTGATCCCTTTTACCGCTTTCGGGGAAAATGAGGTCCCGGGGTCTAACTGGGAGGTTAGGTTAGATCCAAGCATTAAGCGTTGGACTTAGAGGTCCGACAGCGCCAAGGTTTACCAAGCCAAACAAATCGCCTTGGGGAACCTTCGCGCGTCACAACGAAGTGGAAGGGATTAAGTATGACTGAGAAGAAATATGTAATTGCCATTGACCAGGGCACTACTTCCTCCCGGGCAATCTTGTTCGATCACGACGGCTCTATCGTGGCCATGAACCAGCTAGAGCACACCAACTACACCCCCAAACCCGGCTGGGTTGAGCACGACCCGGAAGAAATCTGGGCCAATGTGCGCTCCGTAGTTGGTGGGGTACTAGCTGAGGCTGAAACCAACCGCCACGAGGTGGCCGCCATCGGTATCACCAACCAGCGTGAAACCGCCGTGGTGTGGGACAAGACCACCGGTAAGCCGATCTACAACGCCATCGTCTGGCAGGACACCCGTACCCAGAAGATCTGCGACCGTCTAGCCGCCGGCAGCGAGCTAGGCACCGACCGTTACAAGGACAAGGTGGGCCTGCCCCTAGCCACCTACTTCTCCGGCCCCAAGATCGCCTGGATTTTGGAAAACGTCCCCGGCGCCCGCGAAAAGGCTGAGGCCGGCGACCTACTCTTCGGTAACACCGACTCCTGGGTTCTGTGGAACATCACCGGCGGCGTCGACGGCGGTGTACACGCCACTGACGTCACCAACGCCTCACGCACCATGCTAATGAACCTAGACACCCTGTCCTGGAACGAGGAAATTGCCGCTGACATGGGTATCCCCATGTCTATGCTGCCTGAAATCAAGCCCTCGGCGAGCATCTTCGGTTACGGACGCAAGAACGGCCTGCTAGTTGACACCCCCATCGCCGGTATCCTCGGCGACCAGCAAGCCGCCACCTTCGGCCAGGCCTGCTTCAACAAGGGCCAGGCTAAGAACACCTACGGCACCGGCTGCTTCATGCTCATGAACACCGGCACCACCCCAGTCCCCTCCAAGAACGGCCTGCTGACCACCGTGTGCTACCAGATCGGCGACCAGCCGGCGGTATACGCCATGGAAGGCTCTATTGCCGTGGCCGGCTCGCTGGTGCAGTGGCTGCGTGACAACCTGGGCCTGATCGCCAACTCTCGCGACATTGAGGAGCTAGCTGCCTCAGTTAAGGACAACGGTGGCGCCTACTTCGTGCCCGCCTTCTCCGGCCTGTTTGCCCCCTACTGGCGTCCCGACGCCCGTGGCGCCCTGGTGGGTCTAACCCGCTACGTCAACAAGGCCCACATTGCGCGCGCCGTCGAGGAATCCACCGCCTACCAGACCCTGGACGTACTGCAGGCCATGAACGCCGACTCTGGCGTGCCGCTAACCGAGATCAAGGTTGACGGCGGCATGACCAACGACCGCCTGCTAATGCAGTTCCAGGCTGACGTGGCTGGCGTGCCCGTGGTTCGCCCCAAGGTTATTGAGACCACCGCTCTGGGCGCCGCCTACGCAGCCGGTATCGCCGTCGGCTTCTGGTCCGGCACGCAGGACGTGGTGGACAACTGGGCTGAGGGTGCCCGCTGGGAGCCCGCCATGGAGCAGGAGCACCGCGATCGCCTGTACCGCCTGTGGAAGAAGGCCGTAACCAAGACCCTGGACTGGGTTGACGCCGACGTCGATGCTGAGGTGGAGTGATTCGTCCCTTTTAGGCAGGGCTTAGCCACATCTAAGCCAGGTTAAATAGGACTTTCTAACCGTCACCCCCTACGGTTGGGAACCAATACATAAGGGTGGGTCTGCGTGGACCCACCCTTATGGCTTTTATTTAGCTGGTTTTCTGGCTATATAAAAGCGTAATTTACCGGGTTAGCTGGGCATATTTTGGGGGGTCTGTTAGCTCACTGCACGCACGTTCACGACTGTTGGCAGGCCCACTTACATGAACCAAACTGTTACCTGTTTGAACAGTTCCTTAATTTTGGAGGATAGAGATGTCCGCAAACACTTCTTTGCCATCTAGCGCTCTCAACGCCGAAAAGCGCCAGGCGGCACTTGATGCAATGACTGACGCCGAAGGCCTAGACATCCTAGTTGTCGGCGGTGGCGTCACTGGTGCAGGTATCGCAGTGGATGCCGCCAGCCGTGGGCTGCGCACCGGTATCGTGGAAATGGGTGACTGGGCGGCAGGCACTTCCTCCTGGTCTTCCAAGCTAGTGCACGGTGGTCTGCGCTACCTCTACCAGCTTGACTTCCCGCTGGTGGCTGAGGCTCTGGCAGAGCGTGGCCGCCTACTGACTGAGACCGCCCCACACCTAGTTAAGGCTCAGCCTTTCCTATGGCCGCTAAAGCACGAGGTTGAGCGCGCCTACTCGGCCGTGGGCGTGGGCATGTACGACGCCCTGGCACTGCTGGGTGCACGCGGTAAGGCCACTGTGCCGGTGCAGCACCACCTGACCGCTAAGGGCACCAAGCGTCTAGCCCCCTCGCTAGACACCTCTGGCCTGGCTGGTGCTATCAAGTTCTATGACGCCCGCGTGGACGACTCGCGCCTGGTTATTACCCTGGTGCGTACCGCCGTCGAGAACGGCGCCCTGGCTGCTAGCCGCACCAAGGTAGTGGAGTACCTCAAGAACGACCACGGCCGCGTTATTGGTGCCCGCGTGGAGGACCTTGAGGCCAGCGCCAAGACCGGCAAGAAGGTTGTACGCGACATCTACTCGCGTCGCGTCATCAACGCCACCGGTGTATGGACTGAGCAGACCCAGGAGCTAGCCGGCGTCACTAACGGTTTGAAGGTGCTGGCCAGTAAGGGTATCCACATTGTGGTTCCCAAGGAGGCTATTGAGGCTGAGACCGGTATCTTCCTGCGCACTGAGAAGTCCGTGCTGTTCATCATCCCGTGGCCGCGCTACTGGGTTATCGGCACCACTGACACCGCTTGGCACGAGAACATCGACCACCCGGTGGCCACCAGCGCAGACATTGACTACGTGCTGGAACACGCCAACGCGGTGCTGGAAAAGCCCATTAGCCGTAAGGACATCATCGGCGTCTACGCCGGTCTGCGTCCGCTGCTGCAGCCTGGCGTGAAGGAAGGCGAGAGCGGCGAGACCGCCTCCACCAAGGTTTCACGTGAACACACCGTCACCGAGGTAGCCCCGGGCCTTACCTCCATTGCCGGCGGTAAGCTGACCACCTACCGCGTGATGGCTGCCGACGCCGTCGACTTCGCCCTCGGTGTGGAGCAGACCAAGGTACACCCCACCTGCACCGAGCGCCTGGCTCTGGTGGGTGCTGCGGGCCTGGACGAGGTCACCGCCCGCTCCGGCGAGATTGCCCGCGCCCACGGCTGGACCCTGGCCCGCGTGGACCACCTGCTTTCGCGTTACGGCGCTGAGACCCAGGACCTGCTTGAGCTGATCGACGCTCACCCCGAGTATGGCCAGCCGCTGAAGTCCGCCCCCGCCTTCTTGAAGGCTGAGGTTGCTTGGGCCGTCACCCACGAGGGCGCCCTGCACCTGGACGACATCATCGTTCACCGCGTGCGCCTGGACCTGGAACAGCGCGACCACGGCCTGGCTGCTGCTGACGAGATCGCTGAGATTGCCGCCCCGCTGCTGGGCTGGTCTAAGGACGACGTCGCCGCTGAGCTGGCCGCCTACGCTCGCCGCTGCACCGCCCTGGCGCAGGCTGAGAAGGAGACCGAGGACGCCGCCGCAGCCGCTCACCTGGACGGCCTAGGCCAGGTCTAAAGTTAACTAATCCAAACCTGAGTTAACTAATACTCATTAAGGGCGTCGCCTATTTACTTGGGCGGCGCCCTTATGTATGCCCTTATACCCATATGTCTGCCTGGTAAAGCACCTTTGTCACCTACTGGGGCAACTCGACGTCGCCATTAGTGCCTAGGTGTGCAAGCAGCCGTCTAAAACTTGTTATGATCACTGAAGAAAAATGTTGTACTTAGCCAGGGTCCTTCATGCCGTTTAGTGTCGCTGCACTGGCAGCTGCGCACGGGGCTACAAACGCCACTGTCGCCGCTAGTCTGCCGCTTACATTTACCCCCTCAACCACTGCAGTGGCTGGCAACGTGTACCTGTCCGCCTTGGTTGGAGCCTCCCCACTGATCGCTTTTTTTGCATTATTGGGTGGGTTTAAGATCAAGACTCACCGCTGCGCTCTGTTGGCTCTGGCGCTAGCGGCTGTGCTGGCCATGACGGTTTTCAAAATGCCGGTGTCTATGACACTGCTGTCGGCTTCGCAGGGACTGGCGTTTGCGGTTATGCCCATGATTTTTATCGTGGTGGGGGCCGTGTGGCTGTATAACCTAACCGAGTTTTCTAATCGCTCACAGGATTTACGCGCAGTTTTCTCCACGATTGGCAAGAGTGACATTCGTATTCAGGCCCTGATTGTGGCTTACGCGTTTTGTAACCTGCTCGAAGGGCTAGCAGGTTTCGGGGCGCCGGTGGCCATTACCTGCGCCATGCTGGCTACGCTGGGGCTTCCCAAAATTAAAGCTGTGCTGCTGTGTTTGCTGGGAAACCTGGTTTATTTAGCTTACGGCGCTATGGCCACACCGGTGCTGACCGCCGGCCGTATGGGCGGCGTGGATCCCGCCCACATTTCTCTACTTATGGGACGCCTGATTGCCCCCTTGGCACTGGTGGTCCCATTTTTACTGCTACTTATGCTTGATGGGCGCCGAGGTGTGCGTCAGCTCTGGCCGCTAGCACTGGTTACCGGTGTTACTTCCGCACTAGGGCATCTTTTTATGCCGCTGCTGTCTTTTGAACTTACCGGCGTGGCCACGGCGCTTTTCACCCTGGCAGCCACCTATATTTTCTTGCTGTTTTGGACTCCGACGACGCCGTCTGAGCAGCGCTCTAAAGCTTCCGTTGAGGGTTTAAGTGCTAGCCGCGTAATCCTGGCCCTAACCCCCTACCTGCTGGTGGTGACCTTGATTGCCACCACTAAACTGTGGAAGTGGGGAGTGGATTTAGATGCGCTACTTAAATCCACCGACATCAATATTCCCTGGCCGGGCCTGTATGGGCACCTGCACAGTGCCGACGGCAGTGTGAACACGGCTGCGATCTACCAGCTACCCCCGCTGTCTAATCCGGGCACGCCAATCATTTTTACCGCCATTGTGGTTACTGGCCTGTACGCCTGGTACGGCCGCAAAACTCGCTTTGCACTGCCGATTTTGCGTTCCCTGGTGGCGCTATGGCATACCATTTCTGGTTTGCGTTACACGCTGCTAACCATTGCGGCTGTTATGGCTTTGGCTTATGTGATGAACTTTTCGGGGCAAACCACCGCTATTGGCGCGGCCCTAGCTTCAACTGGCCATGCCTTTACCCTATTTGCCCCAATCCTGGGTTGGTTGGGCACAGCCGTGGGCGGCTCCACCACCAGCTCCGGGGCTTTGTTTGGATCTATGGAGGCTAGCGCGGCCCACGCGGTTGGCACCGACACCGCCACTTTGCTGGCTTCTAACACTGTAGCTGGGGGTATCGGCAAGCTGGTTTCGCCTCAGAACTTGGCGGTGGCCGCTACGGCTGTTGAGGAGCCGGGTATTGAGGCTGTCGTGCTACGCAAGATTGCCCCTTACTCGCTGCTGATGCTGCTGGCGGTGTGTTTGTATACTTTCGCGGCCTGTTCAGGCTGGCTGGATTTCTATTTGCCACATTTTTAAAAATGTATCCCTGGCCGCTTTCAGCTCAGGAACCGGCCGCTTTAGCTCAGGAAAGCTTTCCGGCCGGGTATGCGCCCGGCCCAGGTAGTGCATTAGGCCCAGGCAGTAGCTGCATTAGCGCACTGGCTAGGTTGATGCGCCAGCAGGCATAGTCATGCCCGCCGTTGTAAACCATGTCTTTAACCTGCATCCCAGCCTCGCGCAGCTGGCAGACTGCTTTGGGTTGTAGGGGTGCCAAAATCCATTCTTGACTACCTACCTCTATCCAGGCCCGGGTGCCTGCTAGGGGCGTTTGCGTGGCATCTAGCGCGTTTAGTTCGCTAAAGAGCACGTCTTGCCACAGTGAGGCCGACTGGCTTATGCCCGCCCCGATTAGCTGCGGGTAGGCCACTAGGGTACGCAGCACAGTTAGCGCCCCTAGACTCTGTCCAATAACTACCCGATCAGCAGGCTTAGGGCTGATGGCGTAGTGAGTTTTGAGCCAGTTAAGTAGCGGCCCAGTTAAGTAGCGACCAAAATTGCTCTCCCCCAACTCCTGCCAGCGCTGCTCGGTGCCACCTGAATCAATGAACACGATATAGGCCGGAGCGATCAGGCCTGCGTCCATGAGCTGCGCTAGGGCCAGGTGTAGGTGGTGGCGTTTAAGCCAGACTTCTCCGTCAAGCACCAGCAGCACCGGCCAGCTTTGCGCGCGGTCAATCAGGGCGGGGGTGTAAACCCAAATTTGGCGCCCCAGGGTGTCTAAGTCGGCGACGACGTCGAGCCTGCCCGCGTCGAGCCTGCCCGCATCGGCGTCATCCCTGCCCGCGCCAAGTCCGCCACCATCGAATCTGCCCGCGCCGGCGGCGTCGTCACTAAAGACGGGCCATTGCCCTAGCGGCCAGGCCGGCGCCAGCGGCAGCGACACCACAGACTGCACAAAACCACGCCTATTAGTGCAGGTAACCGGGTTGTGGGGGTCAGGCAGGCCGCCATCTAGAGCCTGCCGCAAGCGCACCTGACTGCCCTGTAACCAAGGTGCCTGGGCGGCGGTGGGGGCCGGCAGGAAGCAGTAAGAGGCGCGCCAATCGCCATCCATGCGGTAGGTCAGGTACCAAGTATCTGTACCGGGCAGTCGCCGCATATAGGAGTCGGCTAGGTTTTTCTCGTCCGTAAGCCGGTTAACGAACAGCAACACGCTGTGTGCCGCGCCGCGCCACAGAAAAGTAACCAGGTATTTGCCTTCCTGGGTGGGGTCCGCCTCCAGCAGGGGCGTGGAAGTTATCTGCTGCCACAGCTGTGCTTGCAGCTGGCTGGCCAGTTGCGGGCGCTCAAGTAGGCGCTGGTGCACAGCGGCCAGGGTGGGGCTGGTGGCCAGCGGGGCGCGCTGGGGGCGCGGTAGCTTTGGTGGGGTGGGCCTGGTCGACGCCGTCATAGGGCCTGCTTTCTAGGTCGCGGCAGCACTAGTGGGGCACCGGTTTGGGGATCATGTAAAAGCTGACAGGGCAGGTCAAACACCTTTTCAATGAGCTGCTCGGTGACTATTTCACGCGGGCTACCCTGGGCCACGATGGCGCCTTGGTGCATCACCACCAGGTGGGTGGCGTAGCGGAAAGCCAGGGCTAGCTCATGCAGCACGGCCACCACCGTGCGGCCTTGGCGCTGCAGGGCGGCGGCTAGCTCTAAAACCTCAACCTGGTGGCTGATGTCTAGGTAGGTGGTGGGTTCATCTAGCAGCAGCACGGGCGTGTCTTGGGCTAGGGCCATGGCGATCCATACGCGTTGACGCTGTCCACCGGAGAGTTCCTCAACCCGGCGGCTAGCTAGGTTAGCCACCCCGGCGCTCTCTAGGGCGTCTTGCACGGCGCGTTCATCAGCTGGGGACCATTGGCGCAGCAGGCTTTGGTGCGGGTGGCGCCCACGCGATACCAAGTCGGCCACACTGATCCCCTCAGGGGCTTGGGGCGACTGGGGTAGCAAAGCCACCTGCCTGGCCACCTGTTTGGGACTATAGGAGCTGATTGGACGTCCACCCAGCTCTACCTGGCCACTGCTGGGGCGCAGCACCCGGGCCAGGGTTTTAAGCAGGGTAGATTTACCGCAGGCGTTAGGGCCCACAATCACGGTGAACTGGCCGCTAGGGACCGCGAAATCGACGCCGTCGAGCACCGGAGCGCCCCCATAACCCACCACCAGGCCTTTACCGGCCAAACTGACCTGCCCGCTCATATGCCTTTCCTCCACTGCAACACCAAGAACAACACCAGATACAGCCCGCCCAACGTGGCCGTCACCACCCCCACTGCCAGTTGGGTGGGGGCTAGGGCCCGCTGGGCCACAAAATCGGCTACCACCACCAAAGTGGCTCCCATCAGGGCGCTGTTGGTTAGATTCACGCCCGGCGCGCCGCTAGCTCGGCGTGCCAAGTGCGGGGCTGCCAACGCCACGAAAGCGATTGGGCCGGTTACCGCCGTCGCCAAAGCCACCAGGGTTACCCCTACCGCCAGCGCCCCTGAGCGGGTGGCTTGCACGCGCGTGCCCAGGCCGTGGGCTAGTTCATCGCCTAAAGCCAAGGTACTTAGCGGCCGCGTCAAGCAGGCCAGTGCCGGGGTGAGCACCACTAGAGCCAGAGCCAGCCAGGCTAGCCAGGCCCAGTTAGCGTCGTTAAGGCTGCCCGCCTGCCACTGGGCGGCCTGCTGGGCGTTAGCTAGTGGGGCACGCACAATCAGCAGCTTGTTAAGGGCGTGCTCGACGGCGGCCAGGCCGATACCCACTAGCACCAGGCGGTTGCCGGTTATGCCGTTTTTCCAGGCCAGCATATAAACCAGGGCTGCCGCGCCGACGCCGCCTGCAATGGCTCCCAGCGACACCCCTAGCGGGGAGGCTCCCACCAAAATGATGGCTACCAGGGCGCCAGTGGCCGCTCCGGTGGTGAAACCAATAATGTCGGGGCTACCCAGCGGGTTACCTGATACTGCCTGGAACAGGGCACCGGACAGGCCCAGAGCAGCCCCCACCAACATAGCGGTGGCGATTCGTGGGGCCCGGACCTGGGTGACAAAGTAGCGCGCATAGCTATCTTCCTGCCCGTAGCCAAAGATGGCGGCGCTGACCTTGGCGGGGCTAACTGGGTAGGCGCCGGTGCTTACGCTGGCTACCGCCACCACGGTTAAAACCACCAGCAGCGCTAAAGCCACCACCAGTGAACGCACCCCCAGCCGCAGCGAGTAGGGACCCAGGCGCAGTAGGATGTGCCGGCGCGATTTGAGGGCCGCTTGGGCCGCTTTGCCAATCGCTAGGGGTGCCGCCTGGGCTGCTGATTCGAGCGCCACTTGGGTCGCTGCTTTGCCTAGTTTGGCCAGTCCAGACTGGCTTGTAGCCACTGGCTCCACCCCCAGGCGGCTAGTTTCGCCTTTAGTTTCGTTCTGGTTTAGGTTTTTCATAGCGCCGCCACCTTCTTAGTGCGCACCATGGCAATAAAGCAGGGGGCACCAGCCAAAGCCGCCACCACCCCAACTTGTAGCTCTTGGGGGGCAATAATTACGCGCGCTAAAACATCAGCGCTCAGCACCCACACCGGCCCCAGCAGCAGGCTAACTAAAGCCACCCAGCGCTGATCAGGGCCAAGCGCTGCGCGCGCTGCCACCGGAACAGCTAAGCCCACAAAAGAAATTGGTCCAGCAGCGGCCGTAGCCGCGCCAGCTAACAGTGTCACTGCCAAGGCGGTAAGCGTGCGGGTAGCCTCCACGCGCACCCCTAAACCTTTAGCAGCCTCCTCCCCCAGGGCTAGTGCGTTTAGGCTAGGCGAAAGTGCCAAGCCCAGCACTATCCCCAAGGCGATTAGCGGCGTCGTCGTCATAGCGATATCTGAGCCGCGTCCTTCTAATGAGCCAGCCACCCAGTAGCGAAACTCGTTAAAAGCCTCCTGATCAGCCAAAATAACCGTTTGGGTGAGTGCCCCCAAGGCCGCTGAAACCGCCACCCCCGCCAGCGCTAAACGCACCGGGTTAGCTCCAGCTCGCCCGGCGGCCCCCAGCAGGTATACGGCCACCGCAGCCGTGCCCGCCCCTACAAAAGCCGCCCACATATAGGTGTTAACGCCGCTTAAGCCAAACAGGGCCACGCTGAGCACCACCGCCAAAGCCGCGCCCGAGTTCACCCCCAAAATGCCTGGATCAGCTAGAGGGTTACGGGTAAGGCATTGCATCAGCGCCCCGGCTAGGCCCAGCGCCGCCCCTACGCTGAACCCAATTAGGGTGCGCGGCACTCGCAGCTGCCACACCACCGTGGCAGCGTTAGCTAGCTGCGAGTGCTGCTCCGGCTGCGCGCCCTGGGCTGATGAGTTGACAGCGTCTGGTCCAAGCCGCAAAACCTGCCACACCAAGGCCGGATCCAAAGCTTTAGAACCTACAAATAGACTCAAAGCTATGGCCCCGACCAGGGCTAACAGCGCCAGGCTGAGCGTAAATTTACGTAATTTCATGAGCCTATTTCGTTAGTTCCTGCCAGACACAGCTGCCAAACATAACTCCTCGTAAGGCGCAACTCTTTAAAGCTCAGCCTTTCAAGGCGCAGCCTAATCTTTACGAAACCGGCCTAGCTGAGCAGGTGGCGCTTGACGTCGTCGAGAATGGAGTTCATCAAAATCGCCGAGCCGGTAGAAGTCCAGACGGAGCCATCAACCGGGTAGACGTGCCCAGCTTTGTAGGCCCCGAGTTCCGCAAATCCGGGCACCTGCGCGGCCTGCTGTAAAGCTTTGGTGGCGGCGGAAGTGTCGGCGCTGCCGCCGGCCTTGGGGTTGGACACTGAGGAGCCAGCAAGGAAGCCAAAGAACATGTAGTCGGCGTCGATCTGGGAGATGTTCTCTAGCGAAACCGGCTCGCTGTGCCCATGTCCTTTACGGTCTTGGCTGGCTGGACGCTTTAATCCCAGGTCGTTTAGGGCCACGCCGGCGGGTAGCTCTTTGAGGATCAGCGCAGCTGCGGTGCCCTGCCAGCGGATGATAGAGAAAGTTTTGCCGGAGTACTTGGGAGCCAGGGCGCTAGCCATTTCTTTGACTCGCTTGTCGTAGGCAGCCAGTACCTGCTTGCCTTTCTGCTCCTGGTTTAGGGCGTTAGCGATGTTGGTGAAGTTGCTGCGCCAATCACCGCCGGCGTCGCCGGTGTATACGGTGGGGGCGATGGCCCGCAAAGTGGCCAGGGCCTTGGCGTTGTTTTTTAACCCTGTGCCGTCCACCAGGATCAGGTCAGGTTTTTGGGCGCCGATTGCCTCAAAGTTGGGTTGCCCAATGGACCCCATGATCGGGATGTTTTTGGCTTTTTCGCTTAGGTAGTTAGGTACGGTTTTTTGGCCACGGCCAGCGACGACGCCGATCGGCTTTAGTCCCAGCGCCAAGATGGCGTCAGTGGTGGGCTCTGACAGGGTCACTACCCGCTTGGGGTTGGTGGGCACGTTAACTGCAGAGCCGTCCACGTTCTTTACGCTACGGCTGGTGGCGGTGGCGGTGGCTGCCGGGCGTGAAGAATTGGCTAGACCGCAGCCGCTAAGAGCGGCAGCTCCCCCTAAACCTACGGCGGTTAGGATGGCACGGCGCGATAGTTCTTTCATTTTCCCTCGCTAAGTAGTCTCGCTAAGTAGTTGTGCGTCAGCTGAATTTTGTCAGGTAGCTAAGCCTTAGTAAAGGTAAGCTCGACCATAGAGATTTTTCACGACTACATGCGGTAAAAATCGAGCTTTACATCACAATTAGCACTATTTACGCAGTTTTTTGCAAATTTGATGCTTGCCTGAATGGTTTTTATTAGCCTAGCCTCACTTAGGGGAACCTAATAGTTCCCTCCTTTTGAGCAAACAATTGACCGGGCTAATGCAAGCCCCTAAACCGCATGTAAGGAGCCTACGCATGGCACACTTCTCCATTGCATCGCGCGCTAGCTCACGCACACTCTCAGCCCTAGCGGTGCTGGCCATGGCCGCCATACCGGCAGGCGCCGTCGCCAACCCCACCACCCCCGCTCCCACGGTAAGCGCGACCACCACTGTTGCCACCACCCCTTCAGCCACCCCCTCAGCCACCGCGCTCAACACTGAGGCTTACCAGGTCACCGGCACTGTGGTACCTAACGGTAACTACCAAAGCGTCGCCAACGCTAAGGGCGAGGTATTCATTGGCGCTTCTGTGGGACGCCCCCCGATCAAGGAATCCACCCTGGTCAAGGGCCACTATGACGCCTCTGGCAAGTTTGTGATCGACAAGCAGATCACTCCTGCCGCAGCTGCAGATGGTAAGGGTGTTAACGGGGTTTACGGCGTGGCCGTGGACGACGCTAACGGTTATGTGTGGGTTAGCAACACTCGCCAAAACACGGTGGCTGTTTACAAGCAGTCTGACCTGTCGCTGGTTAAGCAGTACCCGGCTAACGCCGTCACTCACGCCCGCTCTATGAGAGTAATTGGTGACAGTGTCTACGTAACTGAAGCTGCTCGTGGTAAGGGCGGCGGCATTAAGGTTTTCAACGCTAAGCAGCTTGACGCCGCCCCCACCACCATTGACTTGCCCGAAGGTGCAGTGCCGATGGACTTTGATGTGGATAGCGTCAGTGGGCGCCTGTTTACGGTAGACCTGAAGCTGGACAAGGCATACGTAATTGACACTAAGAACTCTAACCAGGTCACCAGCTATGACCTGCCTGGCGCTAATGGCGCCTCGGGTGTGGCCTATGATCCGGCCAACAACCGTTTGTTTGTAGCCAACCAGAGCTCTAACAATGCAGTGGTGCTGGACCTGAGCACCGGCAAGGTGATTGCCGATATTCCTACCGGCAACCAAGCCCTGGGCGCTGTCTACTCCAACGGCTACGTCTACGTGGGCAACCGCACCGCCGGCACGGTTAGCGTAATTAACGCTTCCAGCTTGAAGGTTGAGGCTATTTTGCCCACCGGTACTAACCCCAACCACCTGTCGGTTAACCCTGATGGCAGCGTGAATGTGTTGGATAAGGCTCCCAGCAACAACCAGATCTTCCGCATTGCCCGCAAGGGGGCTACCCCGACGCCGACCACGCCGGCGCCCGCGCCCACCGCCAGCCCCACGGCTGCACCCACCAGCCCGGCCAACCCCACGGCTGCGCCAACTGCGGCCCCAGTGCCTACCAGCCCAGCTAGCCCAACCCCGGCGCCCTCTACTCCGGCTCCTAGCAGCCCGGCTAAGCCCAGCGCCTCAGCAACTGCGCCGGTAACCATTACCCCACTGCCGGGTAAGGTCACTGGCGCTCCGCTGCAGCCCAAGGGCGCCGCTAACCAGGCCGAGGGCGCCCGCCCGAGCCTGGCTAAGACTGGTGCAGCCAGCATTGTGGGCCTGGCTGCGCTGGCATTGATCGGCGCCGGCGCCTTTATGCTGCGTTCACGCCGCCGCGCCTGAGCTGACCAGCGTCATTATTTAAGACACAAGTGGGGGGTCGAAGCTTTGCTTCGACCCCCCACTTACACTTTGGCCTCTTTACTACATGCCCAAAGCTTCTTTATTGCTTTGCTAGTAGTTTGCCTAATGTTTAGGTGTTTAGCACAGTAGACCTTCGCGCTGGGCCTGGGTTAGCAGAGCCGGGCGGCTGGTTTCTTCCATGCCGTTGTTAGCGCAGGTTTGACGCCCTAGCGATGTATATCTATTCACTGTGGCCACAGTCAGGCCCAGTGCGTTAGAAGTTTCCTTGGCAGTGTGTCCCTGCGCATAGGAAAGCAGCACGTCACGACGGCGTCCCTGCAGGTTATCGGTGATGACATAGTCGATGTAGGGGCGCACCTGCACCCACGAAACCGGGCTTAAGCGCCTGCCAGTGGCCACTTCCAGTACCGCGCGACGCAGCTCAGATCCAGACACACACCGAGTAAGCACGGCCTGCACACCTAATTCACATACGCTACGCAGCAAATAGGGCTGTTCTGAGCTTTGATATGCCACTACTGGCACTTTAGCTTTTGTAAGCTGTTCTACTTGCTCAATAACTTTATTAGTGCGCTGCGCATCTAAATCAACGACCGCCACATTTATACGACGCTGATTTAAACCTAACTGCGCAATGTCATTGAGATAAATAATCTGATTGGTTTGCGCTACTTTAGCTAAGGCCGCATACAGACCTAAACGTAATACTTCGCAGTCACCAATGATAGCGATGCTATAGCGCTCAGATTGCCGAGATGGCACATATAGATTAGCCACCAGCTTCCCTCCAGACTGCGTGCCAATACGATACTAGCGCGACATAACCCAAGCAGTATTGCGACGCTATCGCAGCAATTCCTTGATGCGCACCCTACTGCGGATTAAATAAAACCAACTATGGGACATAAAAGCAATACAAGATTTAACACTTGGTAAATCAAAAATTTAATTTGGACCAGCTAAAATCGGTGTATAGCAATATTACTTCAGAAACGCCCTCATTGGCTGAAAATTCAATCACGGTTCTATTACAGTTCACTGAAAAGTTTCTAGGCATTTGCCAAGCATTTCATGAACATTACCTGTATTTAAGTGGGGTAGACTTGTGCGGTTGCCGTAATTAAATTACCGCAACCGCACAATTATGCATAACTTTTGCAAGCTTTTTACCCGAGCTGACTGGGGAAAGCAGCAAACATTGATTGCGCCGCCTCCAATTCAGAGACTTCCAGTTCCAAGTTATCTACCAAAGACTCCAGCGCCGGCATCACCTCAGGCACCTGCGCTGAGCTAGTAAATAGCACTCGCGCACACAGGTCATTGCCGTGTTGGCGCCAAGCGTAGAAACCAGTTAGGCGCAAAGAGTGGTGGCCGACGTCGTCGCCATCAGAAAAAGCCCCCAGCGAGCGGTAAACCACCTTACCGCTAGCCAGTTTGTGCTCCTCAGCCTGAACTGGCCCCTGCTGGTCCTCCCCCACGGTGATCAGCTGAGTCAAAGCCTGGGTCTCATCACCTTTAGACGGGTAGGCGTACAGGTCCAGCAAAGCTGGCGCCAGCAGCTGCGAGGGCAGGTACAGGAAGCGCGCGAAGGCCTCCTCATCTGCAGGCAAACGGTCAATACGGGCTACCATCTCCATAAACGCCTGCTGTACCTCGGCGTCGGCGTAGACGGGGGCGGCCTGGAGCTGCTCCACCCAGCCGGGCTCTACATAAACCCAGTTGCCGTCAGTTTGGGCGCTCCAGTTCATGGCTGCATCCTCAGACTGCGGGCGACGGCGTCGTACAGGTGCAGCAGCGAGGTGGCCAGCTGGTCGTGCTCGGGGCTTGAGGGCAGATTGATGTAACCGGTTAGGGTCACGATCGCCTCGGTGACGTCCGGGTTAGCCAGGAAGTAGGTGATCTGCCGCGACACCACCTGCGGCACCTCGGGCAGCTGCACGTTGAGCTCCTGGTTTACAGCCTCAGCGGTGGAGCGCAGCAGGTCCTCGCCGTCACGTAGGGACATGGTGCGCATGACGACACTGTGTCCGCCCTCGATCACCTCGGCTTGGCCGTTGTCGCGGCCGATGGCGAGCATGGCGTCCATAGGGGCGACGTCGTCGGTCAGTGGTAGCGGCACCACGAACATGGAGGCACCGGTGAGCACCCCGGCAGTAGGCTCAACTTCCACCAGGAAGTTGGTGGCGCCCGCCTGCTTGAGGGCCTCGGCCTGGGAGCGGAATTGACGGTCGATTAGGTCGCGTACCTGCTCCGTCTTACCGCTTTGCCCCAGGTAGGTCATGAAGCGGTCACCAACCTGACGGGTCTGCTCAACTAGATCGCCGTTCAGGTCAATATCAGCCCAGTTACCCGGGACAATGTAACTAACTTTCATGAGTAATCCTCCATGTTTTGCGCGCCTACCTGCGCGTCAAAGCCTTAATAACCGGCAGCTAAGCCTACTTGCCACCAACAAGGGCCCTCTTATAGCCATGCAGAATTTCTGCACCGCCTTGGACCATGCCTCCGACAGCTTCACCCGTACCTTTAGCTACGCCACCTACAAAGTCGCCAGTGGCTTGCGCAGCGCCTGCAGCGGATTCACCCACTGCACCTACATAGTTGCCACGGTTCCAGGCATCAGCAGCTCGTGCACCGCTAGTAGCAAGGTGTTGAGTGGCGTCATTAACCCCCGAAGTTATATCTGCACTACCTTGCGCAGCACCGCCGACAATTGAGGCGGCGCCACTAGCATTACCTTGCTGTACATATGCACGAGCGATGTTGTTAGTAGGCGTCCCTGAGGCTGCAATATGGTTTGCTTTAGGGTTCTCATACTGGGCGTCCAATGGGCCATAGAGATATTCCATATGGTGATAATCAATAGGGTTGGCAGAGAACTTCGTGTCACTGTTCATCAAAACAACATGTCGTTCACCATATGCACGTGGGACATAAGTGTCATCCGGACCTAATATCGGTGTATTGTGCACGTAATCTTGGGCTGCATTAAGCGGGTCTAGCTGAAAGCTATACGCCTTAACATTTGACCCATCCGCAGGTGCCTGAGCATCAAAACCAAAGGCATCGATACAGTGTCCTCGCGCGATTGCCTGGTTAGTATCTGAAAGACCAGCAGCATTAAAGGTTACTGCGTTTCCTCCAGTAGCCAGGGCAGCAGCTGAAGCCAGCTCACCGCCCAGCGAGTGACCAGTAAAATCAACGTTTTCACGGCCCACCGCTCTAGCTAGTTTGATGGATAGGTCTATAGCTTCATGGACTTGATCCGATGCGCCCGTAGCACCTTGCAGATCAGCCCAGCCATCTTTGGAAAACTCCCGGTCAAGCTCAGTACCGCGGAAAGCCAGCACATACTTACCATCAGCATTCTGGTAGATAGTGGCCTGCATACCATTTGCAGTGTTTAACTCAGACGGGTCAATCCCTAGCTTCTTCAGCTCCTCAGCATCAACCTTGCGCCAACCATCAGGAATCGGATCACCAGTTTCATAAGCCGCCTGGGCCAGACGCGCATAGTCTGCGTCACGCCCAGCTTCGCCCTCGCGCGGCTTGCCGTTGTAAGGATCCGAGCCGGAGCCACCGCTTCCGGATTTAGCTATTGAACCTACACCTTTAGCCCCACTAATTGACCCATTAACTGCAGAAGCTTTCTCCTGCTCATCAGCCTGCTGGTTCAAACTGGTGTTACGCTCACGCAGAGAGTCCACCACATTACGCACCAACACAGTTAAGTTGGAATCCCAGTCAGACTTGAACGCATCAGCGTCTTCACCTACCCAGCCAGCGCTGTGCAGCTGCCCATTAATTGAGTTAACAACGTCTTCAAGTGAAGTCGCCTTGTCACCAAACAACTGCGCTAAAGCACGTAACTGCTCAACATCAGCACCAACACTAGCCACAAGCAACCCTTCCTAAACAAATTCACGATGCACTGTCGCCACAGTGCACTTACATCTGCCCTCAAATTACCCTGTTAGCGTTAGGTAGCCCTATGGGGACAAAACCCCACTACTCCCCCAGGCCAAGCGTGCTTTGAAAGTAGGGTTGTTAACTTTCTTGCGCCTACTCGCCGCCAAGAATAGCTTTCTTGAATCCGTGTATAGCTTCCCCAGCACCCTTTACCGTACCAACTAGTACATCGCCGGTGCCCTTAACCGCACCAACCGCAACGTCACCCACAGCTTGTGCTGTGCCCGCAGCGGTTTCCGTGGCGGCACCTACATAGTCGCCACGGTTCCAGGCCTGGCCGGCACGGTCAAGACCGGAGTTAAAGTGCTGTCCGGCGTCGTTAAAGCCAGAGCCTACGTCATTGACACCATTGGCGATGCCGTTACCTACTTCACCAATACCGTTAACGATTCCCGTACCCACATTTCCAATAGCTACAGTGGTGGTGGGCCTACCGGAGGCGGCAATATGGTTCGCGCTGGGGTTTTCGTACTGAGCGTCTAGAGCCCCATACAGGCGTGCCATCTCATGGTTATAGGTAGCATCGCGAGGGTTTGCGCCTTCAGCAGCCGGAATAATATGGCGTTCACCGTATGCACGTGGAGCAATAAAGTCCATTTTGCCAAGTAGCCCCGAATCATGTGCGAAATCTTGCCCCCCATTAAGCGGGTCGTAGGCATAGCAATAGGCTTTAACATTAGAGCCGTCCATAGGGGCCTGCGCATTAAAACCAAAGTTGTTTATGCAGTTAGCTCGCGCGATCGTTTCACTGGTAACTGAGAGCCCCGCAGCGTTAAAGGTTACCGCTTTCCCACCGGTAGCCAATGCGCCAGCTGAGGCCAGCTCGCCGCCCAGCGAGTGACCAGTAAAGTCAACGTTTTCACGGCCCACCGCTTTAGCCAATTTGGTGGACACATTTATTGCATCCAACACCTGAGGCGATGTAGCGACACCACCAGCAACATCATTGGCAATATCTAAAGCTGCTTGTCGGTTAGGCTCAGTGCCACGGAAAGCCAGCACATACTTACCGTCAGCATTTTGGTAGACGCTAGCCTGCATACCGTTTGCAGTGTCTAACTCAGACGGGTCAATCCCTAGCTTCTTCAGCTCGTCAGCATCAACCTTGCGCCAACCATCAGGGATCGGATCGCCCTCTTCATAGGCAGCCTGGGCCAGGCGCGCATAGTCTGCGTCGCGTCCCTCTTCACCCTCGCGCGGTTTGCCGTTGTAAGGATCCGAACCAGAAGAACCATTTGCAGCTTTAGCAGCTGAACCTGCCCCAGCTGTACTCGCAGAGCCATTAACAGCGGAGGCTTTCTCCTGCTCATCAGCCTGCTGGTTAAGGTTAGTGTTGCGCTCACGCAGAGAGTCCACCACATTACGCACCAAAGCGGTCAGGTTTGAATCCCAATCAGCTTTAAAGGTGTCGGCGTCTTCGCCCACCCAGCCAGCGCTGTGTAGCTGCCCATTAATTGAGCTCACAACGTCTTCAAGTGAAGTCGCCTTGTCACCAAACAACTGCGCTAAAGCACGTAACTGCTCAACATCAGCACCAACACTAGCCACGAGCAAGCCTTCCTAAATAAATTTCACTGCGCGTCACTGACGCAACACACTAACAACTGCACCCAAATTACCCTGTTTAAGCGAGCCTATGGGAGCAAAACCCACTAGTTGGTCAACTCAGAAAAGCAGGGCTTTAGCTTTCTACCGAACGCTCAGGGATCTCAGCAAAATCGCTGGGATACTGGCTACTCAGCTTAGGTAGATCAGGCAGGTAATTGATGGGGCTAGCGCCATCACCAAAAACATGCACGCCCTGCTGCCCAAACTTGCCGCCCACAGCGATCCCGCTGACCGCAAAACTGCCACTCGATCCGGTTACACCGGCATCTCCGAAGCTACCGCTCGAACCGCTTATACCGGAATCCTCAAAACTGCCAGTTGAGCCGGTTACGCCGGCGCTGCCACTGCCACCGCCGCCACCAAAACTACCGCTCGAACCGGTTATACCTCCGCCGCCATAGCTACTCCCGACGACGCCGCCAGCGCCGCCACCACCGGAAGCCTGCTCCTGCTCGTCAGCGTTACGGTTTAGATCCCAGCCAGCTTGCGCCAAGGCCTGCGCCGCATTGCGCAGTTGCGGGGCCAAAACACTATCCCAGTCATCCTTGAACTTATCGCCGTCGCTGCCTTGCCAATCCGTAGCAGAAACCAAGGCCTTTAAAGCCAAGTTAACGTCGTTATCCAGAACCTGAGATTTGTTGTTAAAAGTCTGTGCCAGCTGTCGCAGACTCTCAACGTCTGCCCCATAAAGCGCCATAGAAACCCCTCAAACGGTAGTGTTAGAAAAGCTCTTTTAAAAAAAAATCTTAAGCGAAAGTTGGGGCCGAGGCGCTTAAAGCACCTCGGCCCCACTTTTAACACGCTAGAAGCCAATCAAGGCTGCTGCGATCAGTGACCAGAAGCCTGCTCCTGCTCGTCAGCGTTGTTGTTAGCGGTGGTCTGAGCCTGACGTAGGGCGTCAGCAACGTTGCGCAGCTGAGAGGACAGGGTGCCTTCCCACTCGCTCTTGAACTGGTCGGCGTCAGTACCCTTCCAGTCAACGGACTGGACCTGGCCGGAGATGGTGGAGATTACGTCCTCGACGGTCTGAGCCTTCTCACCGAACTGCTGCGCAAGTGCCCGTACGCCCTCAATGTCCATACCTAGGAATGCCATGGTATTTCCTTTCATGTAGTAGCTAAATTCCGTGCTTCAAGCCGGAACCTTTCGACAAGAAAATAATGCAACCTATCGCCACACCCAACAATGGGGACCAATCCCCTGCCACCCGGGTTAACTAGCTTTTGCTTGCAAAACCGCCACTATCTGGGATTTAACTAGCCACAATTTGCACCTTGACAGCCTTGGCGGCACTGATCCAGTACCCGCGCCCAGGCACCATTTCCCCACGCTGGATGCGCGGAGTGGGGGTGCGCAGCAGGGTTTCGCCGTCGCCCGTATCAGGCTGAATCAGCAAACCAGTACGCGAATTCTTAATCTCTGCCAGCATCGGCGAGTAACCAGACCAGCCGGAAGTCTCACCCTCAGCAATCACCAAGTGACCGCTACGCTTAGCCTGCTTAACCGCAGCCAACAGGTCCTTTTCAACCGGCGTGCCCACAACTTCGGGGTAGTGCTCCACTACCAACACCAGCAGCGGGTGGTTGTCGGGGGCCTGCATGGCAACGTAATCCTTGATTTTCTCCAGGCCTTCCTTGATCTGCTCGTCGCCCACCATGGTCAAATCCCACAGCCCAGCCACATCGGCCAAAGCCGAACGGCGCGGAGAAATAAACACCCGGCGTACCTTGGGATCCCACTGCTTTAGTGAGCCAGCCAACCAAAGCAGCGCCGACGTCGTCGCAGCCTGAGGCGGACCCGCCACCATCATGGCCCCAGTAGGCACAAACGTGGCCGGATCCAGATCCTGCGAAGCCATACCCAACACCGGCCAGCCCTGGTAAACCTTAGGTAGATCAGCCTCGCTAAGCTCAGTAGGCAGGTTAGCGATAGCTTCAGGCTTGATGCGGCCTTGACGGCTCAGGTACTTACCGAAAGCCTCAATGAGCTGGGCCTGGGCCATCTCATTAGAAGAGTCACCCATAATCGCCAACTGCATTTCACGCCCGTCACCCATAATCATGGCGCGCCCAGGCGGGCTAGCGGGGCTGAGCACATCCTTGGCCACACCAAAGTTGATGTAGTCATCCATATTGGATTGACGCAGCACCACCTTCATCAAGAAAGCAGACAAAACATTGCCGCGATAAGGCGTAGTCCAGTCACAGGTGGCCGCCACGTGCACGCCCACACTGCGTCCATCAGTCAAAATACGCTGCAAAATATCCAGGTTGGCGGCGCCGTAAACAGTCTTCTCATATTCACTACGCATCGCCCCCAAACCATCAAGCAGCAGCAAAATTCGGTGGTCATTGGTGTGACCACTAATGCGCTGATAGTCACTGAGCGTACCCGCACTAGCTGCCGTAAACCGGTCAGTGCGCTCATCAATAATGGAGCTGAGCTTACGCAGCAAACGCTCCACACCTTCAGAGTCATCGCCAGAAACAATCGTGCCCACACTGGGCAGCTTCTCCAGCACCTTCAAAGAAGCCCCGGCAAAGTCCATGCCGTAAATATCCACCGCACCCGAGCGCGGCGTAATCGAGGCCGCCAAAGCCAAACTACGCAGCGCCGTCGACTTACCACTACCGGCAGCCCCAAAGAAACAAATATTGGAGTCTTTCTCAGGCAGGAAGTAAGCGGGCACCTGGCTTTGATGCACCGGATCATCCACCACACCCAACACCAGTTTGGTGTCGCGCCGCTGCGGCAGATGGTTAAGGTCATAGGCGGTAGCCAGCTCATCAAGCCATGGTTTACGCGGCACCGGCAGGCCCGCAATGCGCGCCGCCTGACCCACCGTGGCCACCACGCGGTCAATATCCTTATCGATACTACGCCCGCTGGTTTGCACCTTAGCCACCTGCCAGGGGTTAAGCGCCCCAAAAGTCATCTCATCGACGCTCACCGAAGCACCGGTAGCCTGCGCACTGGTACGCGCCCCCGGGTAGGCCGACTGGAACGGCGTAATACGCCCCGGCCCGGTCTTAGCCGCCCCGCGTCCAGGAATTTCCGGCGGGAAGTGGGCGGCAATCTTCTCCCCCAGCACGTCTTGGGAGTCAGACTCGTCGGCCATACGCAGCGCCACACGCAAGTTAGTGTTAGCGCGCAGGTTGTCTTTAATGACGCCGGCGGGGCGCTGGGTGGCCATGATTAGGTGCAGCCCCAGCGAACGGCCACGTTGGGCGACGTCGACGACGCCGTCAACGAACTCCGGCACCTCACCTGCCAGGGCCGCGAACTCATCAACCACAATAATCAGCGACGGCGGGCACTCGGGGTCACCGGATTTTTCCAGCTCAGCCAGGTCTTTTTTACCCTTTTCGTTAAGCAGGCGCTCACGATAGTGGATTTCGGCGCCCAGCGAGGTCAGGGCACGGCGCACCATGGCGGGCGAAAGGTCGGTCACCAAACCCACGCAGTGTGGCAGGTGGGTACAGGCAGCGAAAGCTGAACCACCCTTATAGTCCACAAACAGGAAGGTAAGGCGGTCAGGTGAAACCGCCTGGGCCATACCCAGCACCCAGGATTGGAGGAATTCACTCTTACCGGCACCGGTGGTACCACCCACCAGGGCGTGGGGACCGTGCACGCGCAGATCCAGCGCCAAGGGGGCGTCGGCCCCCTGACCTACCAGGGCGGAGAGGGAGACGGGCCGGTCCATGGGCACAGTCTTGGTGCGGTCAATGATGGAGTTAGTGGCTTGCCAACGGGCCACCTGGGCGGAGGCGTCGTCGGCCAATTCAGCGCCGGTAAGCGAGATGAAACTAATCGAACGCGGCAGGTCAGAGTCGTCATCCACGGGCACACCCGCATCCACCATGGGCGACATGTGCTTAGCTAGCGCCCGCACCTGGCTTAGCCCCAGGTTTTCGGGGCGCACATTGGTGGCATTAACGCTGCGACGTACAAAACCCACAGTGGACTCACTACCAGACACCATCAGGTAGGAGCGGCAGGCGGCGGGCACCTGGCTGGCAGATTCAGCCACCCAAATCACGTGCACGCCCACATCCGGGCCGCTCTCCACAATACGGTTAAGTCGGGCCTGATCCACCTGGGATTGATCAACAATCACCACCACGTCGGGCACATGCAGGGCGTCTGTTTCTTCAACTGTGGGGTTGAGCGGGCCACGCGGGCGTGGGCGGGTCTGCAGACGCTGGAAAATAATTTCTTCCAGGTGCGAGACCAGCGAGGCGCCCACCGCCGCGTCAGCCGCTAAATGCAGCTCCCCTAGCGGCGAGAAGGGCGAAGCGGTGTGGGGCAGCCATTCAAGCCAGTCCCAGCGCGAGCGCCCAGCCGGGTCGGTTAGGCAGGCCACCACCAGTTCAGCAGGCGAGTGCATACACACCAGCTGGGTGATTACCGCGCGCGCCACCGGGTCAATATCTGCGCGCAGCCCGCTAATACCAAAAGCCCCGTCTTGGCGCAGGTTAGCCACAATCGGCACGTCGTCGATCATGGCGTATTGGGCGCGCAGGGCCGCAATGGTGGATAGGCACTGGGGTAGGCCGTTTTTAGCTTCCTTGTCTTTTTCCATCCGGGCCACGGGTAGGTCTGTGCCCAGGCCGATACGGATCTGCATAAATTCGGGGTGCTCAGGGCGGCGCGACCACAGCAGCGGGCCCCCCATTTCGGCGTGGCGCACAATGGCTTCAATGGGTGGGTATTGCTGTTTGCGCACTTCGCGTTCGTTAGCAAATACCTGCTCAATGTGTTTTTGGGTTTCTTTAATTGAAACCTCAAAGGCTTCTAGCTGCTCTTTAAGGGCGCGTTTACGCCGCCACTTGCCGTCAACCCACATACCACCCATCATCATGGGGCTCATGCATACGAACATGAGCGAGTAGGGGTTGTGGGTCACCGAATACATCATCAAACCCATAAAGGCCGGCGCCAGCATGGCGATGAAGGGCAGCGGGTTGGGGTTTTGCTGGGTGGGGGCCTCAGGCAGTTTAATTTCTACCGCTGGGGTGCGCGGCACTACGCGCGGGGTGCGGATGAAGTTAATGCCGGCGCTTCCGGCGGCGTCGGTGGCGCTTAGGGTGGTGGTCACCAGGGCCACCTTCACCTCAGATTTACCGATCTTGACGCTGTCTAGGGGCCCCAGCTTTAGGCGCTGTACCCGCTGGCCATTAACGACGACGCCGTTAGAGGAGTTCAGGTCACGTACTTCTACTTCGGTGCCTACTACCACCCGCATATGCTGCTTGGAAACCATCGGGTCGCTAAGGCTGACGTCTACATTGTCGTCGCGCCCCACCAGGTTGGAGCCCTCATAGAGCGGGAAAACCCGGCCCCTATCAGGCCCTGAAACCACTGACAATACGGCCACGTGCTCACCGGCCACATTGGTGTCTGCCGGGTTTTGCATTAGGGAGACTTTAGCGCCCGAGTGCAGCCCGGAGTCTTCCAGCAAGGTGTCGCTGGTTAGGGCGCGAGCGCGCCCACGCCCGGCGGTGTCAATAATGTTGATGGAGACCGTGGCCGGATCTATGGCCTGGCCGGCTTCACTTGGTCCGGCACTGGCCAGTGCGGCAGCTACGTCCCCTACCGTCGCGGTGGCGTCCGTGGTGATTTGCAGGTTATGCGAGCCGTCGCCGCGCAGTAGGTTAAGACGTAGTTTCATTCGTGGGCACCATCTAATAGGGGAAGGTCTTCAGGGGTTACCAGGCGTGAGGACAGGGCGTATTCCACCAGCTGCACGCGTCGGTGGGAGGCGTGAGAGCCAGCCCCACCGCGCATTCCCTTAACGCCAGCCCGGTCAAGCTTGTCGCAGACATTGTCTAGCTTGCGGTTGAAACGGGTGATACCCCAGCCTAGGCGCGCAGCGGCGTCGACGTTACGCGGCAGGGAAACCGTGCCGGTACCAGCCCTACGCAACCACGGCTCAGCCAAAGACAAAATCAGTAGCTTTTGGCTTTCAGTAAGCACCACCATGCCCATAGTGGCCTGGCCGGTGTCGCTATCTGCCTCAGCAGCCTCAGTTTCCTCCGGGTCACGGTTTTCATAGGAGGGGCAGGGCACTTCTGCCAGGATCTCATAGGTGGTGGAGCCGGCACTGAAAACTACCGCCATCTGCCCAAACACCATGGGCACGCGCACGCCGGGGGTAACCCAGGCGCGTGAGGCCCCAGCCATGTCGGCCACGGTGGCCCCCAGGCGCGAACCCTGGTTGTGCACCCACCATAGGCCGTTTTGGAATTCAAACACCAAGAATTTGCGGTGCAGGAAGGGGTTGTCACTTAAAGCTAGGTCGCCTTCACGACCCACCGTGAAGCTTTGAGTGGGCTCGACCCGATAAATTTCTCCAGCGAAATCGATTACCAAGACATCTTTGCCGGTTTCGTTGTCGTCGGGCGTGGGCGCTACGCTCATGGTTTTACCTTCCTGTCTACGCGTTTAATAGGTCTTTTATGTAATTGGGTAGCGTGGGCCGGGCGCGCTTAGTGAGCTACTGGCTAGCCGGGGTGTCGATGCAGTCAATGACTGGGTCTGATTCACGCCCCGCCTTGTCGCGCGCGACTATCTGCACACAGGTACGCGGCGGCGTTGGCTTTAGCGTAGCGCGGTGGGCGCTGGTTTCCTGCAAGCCTTGCGGGGTCTGAGATTTTTGCGGGACCCCCGAGTTGGTGACGCTGTAGAGGAACGTGGCGTTTGTGGCTTTATAGTCCCAAGTGGCCTCCACCTGCCCGTTAGCGTAGCTCAGCTTCAGGTTGGTGACAGGCTCAAGGTAGCCATTCACATCCGGATCCATGGGCGCAGCAGTGCCTGCGGTGGTTACCGCCGGTTTGGGGTTAAGCCCGCCGCGCTGTAGGCCTCGGTAGGCCGCGAAAGCTATTACGCCTATTAATACCACTACTAAGGCGCTGATCAGCAGGGTTTTTAAGGATACGCTGGAGCCGTCTTGCGCTGCGCTAGCGGCCAGGGTGGAGCCAGGCGCCTCTGGTGAGCCCTGAGGTGGCTGGTTTGCGCTATTGGCTGGGCCGTTTTGGCCGACGCCGCCGCTTTGGGGGCCGACGCCGCCCGGGCCGACGCCGTGGGGACCGACGCCGCCTGTTCCCGCCGCAGCTGGGGCTCCGTTTTGGGGGTTGAAGGGGCCGCCCGGGACAGTTCCTGGACCACTCACGCCTGACAAGGCCGGATAGCCCGTGCCATAGCCAGAGCCGGTATTGGCGCCGGGACTGGTCGCAGAGCCCTGGGTGGCGCTGCGGTTAAACCCCGAAGTGTTACCGGTAAAAGTGCGTGCGTCGGCTGGAGACTGGTGGGCGTTGGGGTAGAAAGTGCCCGAGTGACTGCCTGAGCCGAGCGAATCGCCCCAGCTATTGGCGCCGGCAGTGTTGATACGGGCGTTGGTGTCGGCGGTGCGGCCAGTGTTTTCAGGAGAAATGGACACTACTGGACGCAGCCGGGTGGCGTCGTCGTCGCTGCCATCAGCAGCAATTACGGGCTGGTCCTCCCACACATCAATATTGGTCAGCGGCAAGCCCAAAGAAGACTGGATTTGACGCAAAGCCCGCGCGAACGCCATCGCCGAAGCAAAACGATCCGAGGGGCGCTTAGACATGGCGGTAAACAGCACCCGCTCTAGCGCGGCGGGCACGTCATTGCGACCAATGGGGGCGATAGAGCCGTGGTGCAGGCGTTTAAGAATAGAGGCCGGGTCATTGTGCGCGCCCGGGGTCATATCCACATGCGGAGGCCTGCCCGCCAGCATGGTGTAGGTGGTGGCAGCTAGTGAATAGACGTCAGAAGCGGGCGTCAAAGGCCGGTTAAGCTGCTGCTCGGGCGGCGCCCAGTAGGGAGAAAACGCCGAATCAACCTGATCGGCGGGAGTGTCTTGACTGATAGCAATACCAAAGTCAGTCAAAACCGGGTGCCCAAAGGCGGTGAGCAAAATATTGGCCGGTTTAATGTCGCGGTGCAGATAGCCGGCACGGTGGATAGTTTCCACAGCGCCAGCAATCTTAATGGTGATCTCCAAAGCCTGCTCCACCCGCATTGGTGAAGTAGTAGAAAATCGTTTGCCCAGGTGAGGCGGGGGGCAATACTCCATGGTGAGGTAAGCACGCCCATCGCGCAGACGCCCGGCGGCGTACAGTGAAAGCACCGCCGGGTGCGCCCCGAATTTGGCCATCAGGTCAGATTCGGCCTGGAATTTTTGTTTTTGGGCTGCGCTGGCCCCCGAACGGATTACTTTAACCGCAACTTCACGCCGAGGCATGTCTTGGCGGTAAAGAAAAACGTCCGCGAAACCACCCGCACCGAGGAAGCGGATAAACTCCGCCCCCTCCAGGTGCGGGCCTACAGGTTCACGCAGCCGAGCAGCCATCAGGGCTCCACAGACAGAACTACACCGTCACCCAGGTCAATCCGGTCGCCGTAGCGCAGCAGTTCACGCTGGCCGCCGCCCAGGCGACGCGGCAACTGGCCTTCACGCAGCAGGTAGGTGCCGTTAGTGGAGTTCAGATCCTCCAAGTTCAGCTCCCAATCATCAATGTTGATGCGGCAGTGAGACTTGGAAATGGACTTGGTGGGGCTAGCCACCGCCATCAGGTGCACCGCAGCGCCGGGCGCAGCCTTGGGCAGGCGGCCCACAATGACGTCGGCATCTAGGGTTACCGACCCGCCGGTGGAGGCCACCAAAGTGCCCAGGCTGGGGCGCTTTACGTGGACAATCTTGCCGTTTAGTGCCCCACCGCAAATGCGGCAGGAGCTGGCGTGCACCGGGTTGGGATGACCGTTGACGCAGTTAATTGCCAGTACTTCAGGGCCATCGCCCTCTGCGTTGGCGCTGTCAGCTACGGGCGGCGGCGGGGCCTGCACACCGCCGGTGGGGACAGCGATGGTGTAACCATCGTGCGTCCAGGGGGTACCGGGGGCCACGTCCAGTGCGCCGGTGGGGGCCTGCACACCGGGTAATGGCACCGCATTACCTACGGGGTTGATCTGGGTGGCTTGTGCCTCTAGCGGGAGCTCAGCGGATTGGGTTCGGGGATTGGGAACCGGATCCGACCCCGCAGTGGCGGGGTCACCACCAAAAGGGGAAGAGCTAAAGGGGTTACCCTCGTTGATACCCTGGATCGGGCCGGTGGGTTCCGCTTTCTCCCCCTTTCGGCGTGAGAAGTCCAAGCCTTCGCCTTGTTCAAAGTTGAACTCTAGACCTGAGGCCTCATCATCGCGCAGTTCACGCACGGCAGCGTTTTCTACATCCACCCCAATGGTTTGGCCGTAAAGGTGGCCAAAGTACTGGTCTTCGGGGTTTTGCTGGCTCTGGGGTGCGCTGGGGGCAACTGGGGCAGCCGTAGCGCGGGCAGCGCGAGCATCAGCAATAACCAGTTCACCAGAGCTAGCCGGGGCACTGGGGGCCACCACTGGAGCACTTGCTGCTAGCGGGGCACTGGGCACAGCCGGAGCGCTGTAAGCCGCCGGCTCCTGGAAGCTAGCGGCCGGGGCACTGGGAGCGGCCAGTGGCGCGCTAGGCACAGCCGGGGCGGCCGGCACAACCTCAGTGGGGACCGTAGCCGGGGCGTCATCCATACGGTAGCTGGCGCCCGGGGCCACCGGTGCGCTGGGGGCCACCGGAGCCGGAGCCTGGTTCTTAGCGGCACTTGAGCCACCCAGCATGGCAGCCAAAGCTGCAGCGGCCCTGGAAACCTTGGGTTGAGCCGGAGCGCTAACAGGCTCTGGGCTAGGAGCAGCCTCGATGATTTCCGGGCTGGGGGCAGCCGGGGCCGGCACCGGGCCGGCACCAGCGGGCACATCCAGCAAGCTGGTGGGGGCAAAAGCGTTAGCAGCCGCTGCAGCAGCAGCTGAGCTAGCGCTAGCTTGGCCAGGCAGGTCAACAGCTACTCGGGCGGCGTGCGCACCGCTAGGGGCTGGCGACGGCGCCGAGCTGACTGCCTCAAAATGCTCAGTGGCCGGGGTTTGGGCTACCGGGCTGGGGGCAGCAGGGCTAAAGCTAGCTGGGCTGGGCGCAGCCGGGCTAGCGGTAGCGATAGACAGATCCGGGTTTGGGCCAGGCACCAGCTCAGCTGCCAGTGAGGCACTAGCTGCCACCGGGTTGGGTGCGGGCACGGCTGGTAGCTGCGGGCTGGGTGCGGACAGTAGTTCCACACTGGGCGCAGCCGGACTGGGAGCAGACGGCAACTGCGGGCTAGGCTCGCTAAGCGCACTAACCGCAGCGGCGGCGCTAGTCTCAGCGGCGTCAGCCTCCGGGGAGGGCACGCTAGGCAGCAGGCCGGCTACCGGCTGGGAGCTGACCTCGCTGATCGGGGTGTCCTCTAGCAGGCTACGGGCCGCTGAAGCTTCAGCGGCGCTGGGCACCACCGAGGCGGGGCTGTAAACCGAGGCGGCACTGCCGGCGCTGTAGCCGGAGTAAGCCGAAGCTACAGACTGTGCCGACCGCGTCGCCGGCGCGCTGGCTGCGCTGACTCCGCTGGCTGCCGAGTTGGAACTGTAACCGCTGTAGGCTTGACTTTTGACGGCTCCCACCAGGCGGTTAACCTCACGTAGCTGCCAGTGCAGCATGGAGGCGCGGGTAACCCCGCTGCGTAAAGGTAGAGCCTCAGTACCAGCTCCGTGAGCCTGAATTACCAGGGCGGCGACGTCGTCGAGACGTACTTCCTCCCAAGCAATGGGGTTAAGCGCCGAAACGGTGCGCACGAAACCATTAACCTGAGTGACCTCAGCGGTGATAGAACCACGCAGGGCCAGGTGGACGGCGCCGTCGGAGAAGACACCAGCCACAAAGTCAGGCAGGTGGAAGACGTTGTTGTTGTAGTAACCCGCCAGCACCTGCAGCAGACGCTGCAAATTAGCACCATCTTCAAGCTCGCGCCACAGGTCAAGCAACAGATCGTTGGGCCCCTCTAGGGCAACGAATCCGCTCTCGCTGACCGCACTGAGAGTGGTACCTGCGTACCAATTAACTTGAGTATTCATTCATTGTCCTTGAACATCCATGACCATTGCTCACTAGCAACCTCATTGCCGCCACGCCACGGTAGCGACCTATCCAGGGTGGGAGCATCCGGATCATAGTCCCAATCCTGCGTGCCAGGCAGGCTCTGGTGGGTCAGATCGTCATCCTCCCAAGGCGGATATGCGGCCGCAATATCCACCACGATCACCGAGATATTATCCCGACCGCCTGCGTTCCTCGCCGCTTTCACCAGCGCATCAACCACACCCTCAGGCTCACTAACCACAGCTGCGGTAGCCTCAATGAGAGTGTCAGTAACCATGGAAGAAAGCCCATCTGAACAGATGATGTAGCGGTCTCCCACGCGTGCAGGCAAGACAAAATAGTCGGCGCGTACACGCGGGCCACAGCCGGCCCCTAACGCGCGCGTAATTACGTTACGACCAGGCAGGTGCTGGGCTTGTTCGGCAGAGATGAGCCCGGCATCAATCTGCTCTTGCACCTGTGAGTGGTCTTTAGTGATTTGCTCAAAGCCGTGTTTGCCTTGGTAGTAGGTGCGTGAATCACCAATATTGAGTACACGCACGCACGGCATAGCCCCATTTTCGCTAAGCACCAAGCCGGTCAAGGTAGAGCCCGGCGCGGGTACACCCGGCAGGCCACTGACTGCCCGGGCCGCGCGTTTAACTGCTTTTTGCAGTTGGGAGGGGTCAACCAGATGATCCTGGGTTAGCTCAGAGAAAGCTGCCAGGGCGGTGGCGGAAGCGACGTCGCCCGCCTTGTGTCCACCCATACCGTCAGCCACTAAAAACACTGGGCCGGAAGCTAGGTAGGCGTCTTCGTTGTGTTGACGCACTAATCCCACATCAGTCCCTGCGGCGTATTTGACCGCGATGCGTGTGCGCATCACTCAACCTCCAGGCGGCGGTCACCGAAAACAATTGAATATCCCTTAGCAACTGGAACCATAGCCCCAGCAAGCACATGTGTGCGACTTCCGTCAGGAGCAACCACACTGGTGCCGTTGGTTGAGCCTAGATCGGTGACAAACATGTACTGTCCATCGACGCGCACCGCCAAGTGAGTTTTGGAGATAGAAAAGTTGGGGTCAGCCACAGGCACCACGTCAGCTTGCGCCCACATACCTGCGGGCACCGGGTTGCGTCCCAGCACCACAGCGCTGGTCACGTTAATGACGTCGCCGGTGTCTAAGCGCAGGCACTTACCCACATTGGTTTTGGCGATAGTGACGTGCTCATCCCAATCCGTGCCGCTGATATCCACCTGGCCGGTTTCTTGGGCAGCGGTTGCCTCTCCCATTAGTTCGTCGGGAACTACCACCGGGATGGGACCGCTAAAGGGCTTGTTTGCTCCTAGCTGGCCAGAGACGGGGGCGCTGGCAGCGCTAGCTGGAGCCTGGAAGTTGCTTGGGCGCACCGGCTCCATACCAACTTCAGTGTTGGCGCTGGGAACAATGGTTTCGTCGTAGCTGTTGCCTAGCGTCTGGGTAGAGTTGGGAGCGCTAGTACCAGGGGCGGTTTGGGCGGGAGCCTGTAGGTTCCAGTCCAGGGAGGTAATTACCCCGTCGCTGTCACGTTGGCCCCCTTCAGGGCCGGGGCTGGTTAGCTGGGGCTGGGGAGGCTGATTGGCTTGGTTTGCGCCAAAGCCGCCACTTTGATTGGCGACGGCGCCAGCAAAGTTGGCACTGGAGGCGGCGGGGGCCGAGGCGGAGCTGACCACTCCATTAGCTACGGCGCCCGCAGGGGCACCGCCCGCACCGTGAACTCCACCGATACCAGCGCCAGGAGCACCGGGCGAGCTAGCGCCAGGGGCGCCATTGGCATACCCGGCGGCGCCAGCGCCGGGGTTGAAAGCACCATTTGCCCCCGGGGCTGGGGGCATGGTGAAAGAATTTTGGGCCATCTGCGCCGCTGCCTGCACTCCAGGTAGCTGCGGGTGCAGCCCGAACTCGTCCATGTCCCCTGCCCCAGGCCCGGTTTGGGGCGCGAAAGGCTGGTTGGGAAGAGTCAGTGGGTTGCTTTGCAGACGCACCGGGTTTACGCCTTGGCGCACATTAAGCACAATCACGCCGCTAGCGCGATCAAACCAAAACCGGTTCAGGTGGTCGCGGCTAAGGGCGTAAATAACTAGGTTGCCAATCCCGGCAGTAACTAGGGACACCCCTAGCTGCAAGGCTAGCTTGTTGAAAGCTGCCCCACGCGGCGGGCCACTGTTTTTAAAACCGGCCCATGCTAAACCCAGCATCCGCAAACCTGGGGTTTGCCCACTACGCATCAAAGCCAATAGGTAACCAACACATAGCAGCACAGTTACCGCGATTGATACACCTAGGCTAATCCAAAAAGGGGTGCGGTTAGATTGGTTGCCAGCACCAAAAAACATTACGGCCCCGCTGCCGCCGCCAATGACTAGAGAAAAGATAAGCGAGTCAATTAGACGCGCAAATACCCTGGGCCAAAGTGCAGCAAGCCGAGTCCCCTGCAAATGCGCGGGAACCGGGGCCGGGCGACTATTTAGGCTCATTTCTTTCTCCTGAAGTTAGCGCGCATGGTCTGCAGCCACTGCGGCACACGCATCCCTAATGAAACTGGAGATACCGCAGCTAGCCATCGACGCGTGCGTCGCCTACTGGCACCAAGGTGCTGTTTAAGATTTTGCATCTCTAGCCATAAGGGTTCCTGGGAATCAGCTGAAAGCTGCTGCTCAGTTAGCTCCAGATTGGCGTTATTTGAACGTTTTTTAGACTTTTGTTTATCTGCAAAGCGCCCCTTGCGTTGCTTACGACCCACTTGGGGTGCTTCGTAGCCACTTTCGTGCCCAACTCCCTGGGGATCTGGCAGTTTGACGGGGTTTTGGGCGCCATCAGCGGTAGTTAGGCTCGCCTGCTCCGACTGGCCGAAAGCTACCGCGTTGACTGACAACGCAAAGTTACGCACCGAGCCTGGCGGGAAGTTAGAGCCAAAGACCGGCTCTAGCGCGTCGGTTCGTGCCTGCGCTAGGCGCTGGGAGCGTTCGCGAGCGCGGGCCCACTTGGCTTTAAGGGCCTTAATGGGGTGACGACGGCGCTTTTGGCGTCCCTTTACAGGCACGTACAGGGGCGCCGCCACTGCAGCACTACCTGCGCCGCCAGGGACTTGACCACCTGCAAACTGAGCGCCACCTGCCAAGCCGTGGGCGCCGTCGTTAGCGACGCCGTCGCCACCAGCGGCGTTAGCGGCCGCAATGGCCTCGGCGCCACGCAGTTTAGGCGCCAAATCAACCTGCCCACCCAGTGCCTGGGCGTTACGTTTAGCCTGTTGCTTGGCGCGTTTAGCCTGCGCCACCTGGGCGGCGGTGGCGTCATAATCAGCCAACGCAATATCCAGGTAGCGTGCCATCTGGGTGCGGGTAGCGTTAGCGGGCAGCTTGATGCCATAGTCGCGCATCCAGTCTTCCAGCTCCGCCCAGGCCCCCAGGGCACTGCCAAGCTCGTCACGGTTACGACGCCGGCGCCCACGCACCGCTTTAAGCGCCAAAATCAGCGCAAACGGGGAGCTAACCAAAGCGGCCACACCCAGCCCCTGCCCCACCAGCAGCAGGTAGTGGGCCCAGTCAAAACCATGCTTTTTCTTAGTGTCGCGGTCGTCAGAGACATCCGGGGTTAGGTCAGCTTGCTCCTGCGGAGGCGGCGGTGCCTGCAACACCTGCGGACGCGGCTTGGGCTTGGGCTGCGGCTTGGGGTTAACCAGTTTCTTGTCGCGCGGCGGGGTGGGGTCAAAAGCCACCCAGTCGCCGTCGAAGTTAACCTCCACCCAGGCGTGCGCCATAGTGCCCTTAACCTCTAACGTGCCCTTGGAGTAGTGCTCAGGGTAGAAACCCAGCACCACGCGGGCCGGGTAACCAGCCTGGCGGGCCATAAGCGCCATAGCCACGGCGTACTGCTCGTCATCACCCACCATGTAGTAGTTGGGTTCTAGCAACTCATCGATACGGGCGGTGCGGTGACCGGGGCGCGCCATCGAGTCTGAGCCGTCAGAGTAGTAGCCCTCATCATGGTATTTAGTGGCCATGGCACGCACACGAGCCAGCGGGCTGTTAGCGTTACCCACAAACTCACGCAGACGCGTAGCCACCACAGCTGGCACATTAGTGTCTGTGCCATTTGCTACCTTCCCAAACCTACGCTTAGATAGCTGAGCATCGGAATATGTAGGTACAGTAACCACATTTACGCTGTAACTATCGCCTTTAACCAGGGTACGGGTGCTAAGCAGGGCGCCCAGATTGGATGAATAGAACAGATCCTGAGTTAAACCCTGGCCTTTACGCGGGGTGAAGCTACGCACCTGTCCCCCACCTGGCAGCCAGTTACCCTGGTAATCAACCATAGTGAAAGTCAGGTTATGGGTTTTAGCGCCTTTAGGTAATACGCGCGTATCAACCTGGGCCCCAACCCGCTTAAAACCCTCACCGTTGTCTGACGTCCCAACTCGCATAACGTTTCCGTCATAGGCGTCCATTGTGGCCACACGGATACGCTCACCATTTTGCAGCCCCGAAACCGTAAACAAAGTAGTGTCTTTTTGAGTATCCACCCAGTAGTGCAGGCGCGTAAGCGGAGCCTGATACTCGGCAATATTCAGCGGCGGCGTCACATAGCTACGCAAAACCTCACGGTTATTAGCCCCCGTCACCTGCGGGCCCAGCACCGCCCCCGCCGCCATGGCACAAGCCAGCATCAGCAGCGTGCCCAGGCGGGCTCGACGGCGCAACCGCCCCGCCCCCAAAGCGATCAGTCCGCGCTGACCCCGGCCGTGCCGCTTATTAACCGCCCAAGCCGCCCACGCCAGCGCCACTAGCACCCCCACCAGCGCACTATCGCGCCCATAAGGAGCCTCAAAACCACCAAATAGCGCCCCCAGGGCAAACATCAGCCCAGCCGGAAGCAGCGCCCACAACTGGCCGCGCTGGTGGCGCAACACAATCGAAGCACCCAAGCCAGCACACACCATGGCACTCAAATACGGCACCACCGTAATACCCGCATAGGCGTTAGCCGGCGGCGCCAAAGTCAGCAAGTCACGCCAACTAGTCACCGCCCCCAACACCAGGGTTTGCACCATCTGCAAAGACGGAAACACCTTAGCGCTAGCCAAATTCGGTAAAGCCAAAGCCCCACCCAACAGGTAGGCAATCACCAGGGCCAAAATAGTTTCCAGCCGCCGCAGCCCCAACGCATAAGCGACGCCAGTAACCACCACAGCCAGCAAAGTGCCGCCCATGGCCGCAATATAGCCAGACCAGTCCCCAAACACGGCCCCATGGCTAACACTGGCAGCTAGCATCAGCAGCGTAAAAGCAACCAGCCCCAGCCAGTTAAAAGCCCGGCGCTTACCAACCGCATCAAGCCCATCAACACTCATAGCGCCGCCTTTCGCAATAATGCCGGAAGCTCACTAAGCGCCCCCAAGTGCAGCAAATCCATTGCCCCCAAACGGTTACGCCCCGCCCGCCCCGGGCTCACCCGCAACACATAAGAACGCGCCGACACCGGCAGACGCACCCAAGCACGCTCAATTAGCTCCAAATCAGCCCCTGAACCAGTAATCAACACCGCCACCGAGGCACCCGGACAAGCCGCCACCGCCTCCTTAGTCAACTCCGGCAAGTCAGCGGCGCGCCCATCCATCTCCACCAGGCTCAACGCATCCAAAGCCCGCTTAGGGTTAGGCAGCGCCGGCACCCCCGCCTGAGTCACCAAAGTAACCTCACGGCTAGCCTTAATCGTGGCCACAATCAGCGACGCCGCCGCCGAGACAGCCACCTCAAACTCAGCCTCACTAGCCCAAGATGCCGCCCGCGTATCCAACACCACCAACAGGTGAGCCCGACGCGTCTCCTCAAACTGACGCACCATCAACTTGCCGGTGTGAGCCGTAGACTTCCAGTGAATATTGCGTCGATCATCGCCGGGCACATACTCACGCAAAGTATGAAAAGACACATCCGAGCTAGACAAATCCCGGATCGTCGCGCCCTCAATATCCTTAATGAAACCAATGGCTTCACTTTCCAAAGCCACCGTACGCGGATGCACATACAGCTCAATGCGCTGACTCCAGCGGCGCTCGCGGCGTACTAGGCCCAGCCCGTCACCGTTAACGCTGCGCACTGGGCCGATTGGCACCAGGCCGCGCCGGGCGGTGGGGATAGCTAGAGGCTGGCTAATCATCTGGCCGGCGCGCAAGGAGGGCACCAGTACGTCAGCGGTGGATTTACCTACCGGTAGTTCCATCACGGCTTTGCGGGTACGCCGGGTGCCGGCGTTGGTGGCTTGTAGCTCGCCGTAGGCGTTATCGCCCACCACCACTCGCTCGTTTTGCACATACAGGTTGATGTTGTGTTTACCCAATCCCAGTGCGCTTAGCGGGGATAGTAGGGCCAGTACGCCTAGTACCAGGCCGATCACCGCCAGCTCCACCCAATGCGTTAGCAGGGCTAGGCCTAGCGCGCTTAGCGCCACTGCGGTCACGCCCCACCACAGGGGGGTGAGCACCTGGGTGGCGCGGGTGCGCAGGCGTCGCCAGCTAGTGGGTTTTTGGCCCTTTGCGCCAGGGTTTAAGTCGACGCCGCCGCGTGGGGACGTAGAGCTAGTTTTAGCGGTCATGGTTTAGCTGTGTGCGGTGGGCGCGGGGACAGAAGCTAGAATCTGCTCAATGACACCTTCGGCGCTGGCGCCGGAGAACTGGGCGTCCACATCCAACACCAGGCGGTGAGCCCACACCACTGAGGCCAGCTCCCTGACGTCGTCGGGAATTACGTAGTTGCGCCCCTGAGCGGCAGCCCATACGCGCACCACGCGGGTCATGGCGATAGCGCCACGGGTAGAGACCCCCACGCGTACCTGCTGGTGTAGGCGGGTGGCTTCAGCTAGGGCCGCAATGTAGTCCAGTACGGCGCCGTCGACATAGTTAGTTCCGGCTACATCCGCCAGCTGGGTGACCACAGCGGAGGAAACCACAGCCGACAATTTAGCGGAGCGGTCGGGGTTAGCTGAGTCAGCCAACACTTGGGCCATAGCCCCACGCTCGGGGTAGCCCACGGAAGTTTTCATCAAGAAACGGTCCAGCTGGGCTTCGGGCAGAGGGTAGGTGCCGGCCTGCTCAATGGGGTTTTGGGTGGCGATAACCATGAAGGGGCGCCCGGTGGAGTGGGTTTTGCCATCCACAGTAATTTGCGACTCTTCCATGACCTCCAGCAGCGCCGACTGGGTTTTGGGGCTGGCACGGTTGATCTCATCAGCCAGCACGATAGAGGCAAATACCGGGCCCTTGTGGAATTCCCACTGGCCGCTGCGCTGATCGTAGATGGTCACCCCGGTGATGTCGCTGGGTAGCAGGTCAGGGGTGAACTGGATACGCGAGTGGGTGCCTTGGATAGTGGCCGCCAGGGCGCGGGCCAGGGCGGTTTTGCCGGTGCCCGGGGCGTCTTCGAGCAGCAGGTGCCCCTCAGCCAGCATGGTGGTGACAGCCAGGCGAATTACCTGCTCTTTGCCCAGCAATGCCTGCCCTACGTTAAGCACCATTTTGTTAAATAGATCAGCAAACTGGGCGGCGTTAGCCTGGGTGAGCGACATGGGTTATTCCTTTCAAAACTTTTCGCTGACGCTTATATACGGGGCAGTTTTAGGGCTGCAAAGCTGGTTTATTGGTGTGTGCCAGAATCGCATTGCAAGGCGGCGTTATCTTCGTTTTCTTCCGCCTGGGTAATGCTGGTAGCAACATACAGGGTTACTCCACCGTCAAAGGTGGTGTAGCGTTTTTCGTCTTTACCGGCATCAGCGTTAATCGAGTAGGTTTTACCCGCCCAGGTAATGGTGCACTTGGTGGTGGTGCCGTCCTTCCAGTCCCACAGCTTGACGCCGTAGCGGTAGCAGCTGGGGCTGGTGCTGCCGCAGCTGCCGTTTACTACCTGGGAGCGGTCTACAAAGCCCTGGTAGTTGTTGGCTGGCTTGGGTTCTGCCGCCGACGGCGCCGCTAGGCTTTGGCAGCGCGGTTCAGATTCGCGGGTGCCGGCCTCGCTGGTTACCTGCTTGGAGCTGGTGCAGATTTTTACTTCTTTACCTGCTTCAACCCCGTTTTGGAATTCCACAGTGCCGCCGCCTGCCGGCGGCTCCTGCTTATTGGTGTAGGCAGCACCAGTGCTGATGTAAGCCGAGCTGGTGGCGGTGCGCCCATTGCCGTTAGCGGGGCCAACTTGGCAGCTGACCTTAGTGCCCTCAGGGCGAGTGCAGGCCAAAGTGGGCGAGATTGGGGCGCCAAAAGGCGTCACCTTACCGGCCACTACTCCTTCAGAGCACTTACCTGAAGAGTTACAGGCGCGCACATAAATAGTGGATTCTTTACCGTTAGTTAAGCCGTTACCTGTTTTATTGGCTACCGACTGCCAGGTGTTCTGATCGGTTGACCATTCCAGGTTTTGGGAATTTTTGTCACCGCTGGTAACCGTGAAGTTTACCGCGTTATCGGCGCCAGTAGCCTTGGGGGCCGCTGACACTGAAGGAGCAGATACTTTCCCCTCCAGCGTCATGGTGTATGAGACTTCCTCAGAGGTGCCGCCGCGAGTTACTGCCCTAACTGAGAACCTCACGGTCCTGTCTACGCTTGTATCAATTTCATAGGGCTTATTTAACCCATAAATTACTATGGAGCTAGAGGGCGTACCGCTATCGGAGTAGGCCAGGAGGTAGTGGGCAATCGGCAGCCCACCAGTGTCAGAGGGCGGATTCCACGACACCAGCACCCTGGTGGTACCACCTGAGCCCTGGCCCTGTTTGACTGCCGTTAAATTAGTGGGCGGGCCAGGCTTGCCATAGGGGGTCACCGGCTGGCTAGCAGCTGATTCCTGACTGGCACCTTGAGCATTAACCGCGCGCACAGTGGCCGTATAGGCCGTGCCGTTGGTTAGGCCCGTGAAGGTAGCCTTAGGTTCGGTTACGTTCTGGCTGAGCCCACCTGGGGAGAGCGTAATTACGTAACCGGTGATACGCGAGCCGGGCGAGTTAGACCTGTTCCACGTGAAACTAGCGCTGCCGTCACCAGCCTTACCAACGGGGGCTCCGGGCGCCGTCGGCACCACACTGACTTGCACACTGGCGGTATTAGAACGCGGGGACTGACCCACCGCGTTACGGGCCACCACATAGAAGGAGTGGGTAATTCCCGGGGTGCGGCCGGGCATAATGCAGCTGGTGACCACGCCACAGTCAAGCAGGTCGCCCTGCACCGTGTCGTGGACGGTGAAGTTATTGATGTCGGCGCCGTTAGAAGCCCCGGCGGTGAAGGAAACTGTCACTGCGTCGGAGCCGTTAGCGGTGGCGCTAACCCCGCTGGGGGCGTCAGGCAAGCCGCGTACACTCACCGCAATGGTGCCCGTAACTTCACGGTCGGCGTCGTTAGTTTTATCGCCCACTCGGTAGGAGATGTTGTAGGTGCCGTGCAGGCCATCTCGGGCGCTAATGGTCAGGGACGTGCCCGAGGCACTCACGCTAATACCGTCGCTGGAGCTAGGCGAGCCCACTAGGTGGATCGGGGTGTCAGTAAAGGGGTTAGTAGCGTAGTTAGCCACGTCAACCGTGGTGGATTTACCTGCATCCACACTCACCTGGGCTTGGCTTAGCTGCACCAGCGGCTCTTTAGCGCCGGTGACACTAACCGGAATTACCGCTTTAGTGCTGGCTCCCTTAGCGTCGCGCACAGTCAACGCCAAGTTAGCGCTGTTGCCACGCTTAGCCCCCGTACCGGTCTGCACCTTGAGGGTGTGGCCATCGACGCTGGCTTGGATGCCATTGGCGGCCCCCGAAACCGTGTAGGTCATGGAGGCGGGGTCGTCGCCGTCGGGGTCGCTAACCCAGCTGCTCATATCCGCGCTGACGCTTTGACCACCCACGGCCACCTCAATGGCAGTGGGGCGCACCTGCGGGGGACGGTTAGCAGCGCCCGGATCCACAATCAGCGGGATCGTGAGCGTGGCAGACAGGGCTTTATCGTCGCTGCCGTCAGTTACCGTAACCGTGATTGAAGACGGGCCCGAATAGTCAGCTTTAGCCCCAAACTCCAAGGTGGCAGAGTCTTTAACTAGTGTTGAGCCATCCCAACCGGCGGAGGCGCTAGCCTGCCCATCTTTCGGCACACTTACGCTGCGGCCGCTACGTACACGCACATAATTCTTTAGTGCGATAGGAGTTTTAGTGCCGGCTTTAACGTGGATAGGAGTCTTAGACACATTCAGCTCAGGGTTAGTTACCTGGTTGCCAGGCACCCACACCACAGCTGAAGCAGATAGGGAGTCCTTGTCGGTAACCGTGTAGAGCACGTAACGCCCCTGCGTGGCCGGCTCAATTAGCAGGTCTTTACCCGAAACTTTCACGCCCGGGTCAGAGCTGGTGACGCGGTCAGATTCAATATCGCCGTCGGGGTCTTCATCATTATCAAGCACAGACACCTTCACGGTGCCCTGGGCGGCGCGAACCTGCTCAACGCTAACCTCGTCGTCGCGCGCAATAGGCGCAACCAGGGCGGCGTCGGGCGAAACCACCACGGTGACCAAGCCAATTACCGGCTCAGAGTGGCCGTCGCTGACCCCGTATTGCAGTGAATAGGTGCCGGCTTTTTCAGGGGCCTTGAACACTACCCGTGAACGCTCAGCGCTGACCTCAATTGAGTCGTCGCTGCTGCGAACATCGTCTGCCACTAGTGACAGCGGGTCCCCATCGGGGTCAAGGTCGTTAGACAGCACCGGGACCGATACTTTCACGCCTGGACGCACCCGCACCGAGTCAGAGATAGCCACCGGCTGCTGGTTAGTGCCAGCTATGGCGCTTACCCCCACCTTGACCTGGCCGTTAGCGCTGCGACCTAGGCGGTCGGTGACGGTGTAGCTAAACACGTCTGTGCCGACTGCGCCGTTGGCGGCGGTGTAGGTCAGGTATGTGCCGCTAACTTCAGCGCTACCCAAAGTGGGTGAGGTGGCGATGCCCGTCAAGCTCACCGAGTCACCTTCAGCGTCAATGCCCTGCAGCGGGATAGGAATAGTTACCTTCTCCCCCGCCACGGCGCGTGCCTGCACATCTTGTGGGTGGGGGGCGGTGTCGTTTTCAGGATCAGAGCCCACCACCGTCAGGTTTACGGCGGCACTAGCTACGTTCCCGGAGGCGTCGCGCACAGTGTAAATGAGCTTGCCTGAGCCAGGCTGGTTAGCGGCGCGGAAACGCACCACATTGTCAGAGACGAAAGCTTTACCCAGGTTGGCTGACACTGAGCTTTGCAGGTCAGGCTGCACGGTGAGCTTAAGCCCACCCGGGGAGCGGTCATTGTTTAGCACCGAGATGCTACCCACGTCGCCGACGCGCACCACCAGGTTGTCGTCGTTTAGCTGCGGGGGTTTAGTCATGTCAGCTGCCGGGGTGGGCACAACCCGGATAGTGCCCTGGGTGGCGCCAGACTGGTTGACGGCGGTGTAAGTCAAGCTAGCCGGCTCACTTAGGCCACTGGGCGCCGTGATTTTCACGACCCGGTGCTCCAAAACTGCCGCTACCAGCGGGGAGCCGTCAGGGGTTTTAACTGACTGGACTGACAACACGCCCCCGGTGGGGTCAGTGTCGTTATCCAAGGCGGCCACCAAAGCCGAGCCACCCTCAGGCAGAGAGGTGACGTCATCTTGCACAATTGGCACAGATTTTTCTGCGCTCTTAATGGCATCAACCCTAATAAAGCCCGAGGCGGTCTTGGGGCCGTTAGAAACCTGATAGTTCAGGTAGTAGGTGCCTTCTGCAGTGGGGGTAAAGGTAAGCACCCCGGTAGGTAGGTCACTGGTTACCGACAAGCCGGCGGGAGCTTCATCCACCTGGGTTAAACGCAGGGTGCCGCCGTTAGGGTCAGAGTCGTTATCCATGGGGGTTAGCTGCGCGGATACACCCACCGGGGTGACCAGGTGGTCACCGTTAGTGATGGGGTCCAGGTTACCCGGGGCCTTAACGCTCACGTTCAGGCTGCCTTCGCCGTCAGCGCGCCCGTCAGAGAAGATAACTTTCAGGCTTACATCCCCGGGGGAAGTGCCGGTGTCTTTAATGGTGATAGTGCCGTCAGCGCGCCAATTGACGTTCATGGTGGACGGCGCCTGCACGCTCTTGATGTAGATCTGGTCCCCATCTGGGTCTAGCCAGTCGTTAGAGACGTTAATCTGCCCCTGCGCGCCGGTGGCCAGGGTTAGCACAGAGCGGTTGGTTTGCTTGGGGGCTTCGTTTACCGAGTCAGGGTGCACGGTTAGCTGCACGCTGGCTTGGGCGTTGGCGCGTCCGTCACTGAGCTCATAGTTGAAGGTGCTAGAGCCGGTGGCGCCGGCATCTACCCGCACCTGCAGGGCGGCGCCGTCACGCACCGGGGCCACATTCCCCCAGCTGGGCTGGCTGAGCGGGGCGGCGGTGAGCACGTCGGCATCTTCATCAGTGTCGTTGTTGATTACCGGCAGGTAGGCGGTTCCGCCTGCGCGCACGCCGTACTCGTCGTTATTGGCTTTGGGCGGGTGGTTTTCGTCCTTGTGTTCTTTGGGGGCATTTTGGTCGCGCTGGTTGGAGTCGTCTTCCTCGTCCTCGTTTTCCAGCTTGGATTTGACCTCTTCCCAGCCCTTTACCTCAACCATGTCCTTATCAGGCAGCCACAGCCCACCGGTTTTGACGTCGTTGAGTACGATCACGTCGCGGTTGGTACGAAACACTGCCTGGCTAGCCTGGTTCAATGTGGAAACTTTACGGGCCAGGTCATTTTTGGTGCCGGGGCAGTCACGCAGGAAGCTACCTTGCCCACTCCAGGCCGCATACACACAGCCTCGGTGCAGCACCGGGCGCGAGGGGGAACCCTGGGCGGTTTTGGCTTTAACGGTGGTGACTTTTTTGTCATCCAGGTTTACTCGCAGCAGCGCCCCCCGCGTACCTACCAGCACGTCTTTAGCTTCTGGGCCGGCTTCTTGTAGCTGCAGGTCGGTGCCGTTTAGGTGGACGGCGTCTCCGCTGGGCAGTACCAGCGTGTTGTTTTTGGTATCTAGCACCACTGCCTGCTTGCCTACCGCACTGACCTGCAATTTGGCGTTGTTGGCGAGTTTGGGCAGTTTAGTTTCGCTTACGTCTAGCTGCTCACCTGCGGGAGTGAGGGTCTTAATTTTGCCGGCTTTTAGGCTTACTACGTGGGCGACGCCGTCGCTACCGATACTTAGCACCGCGCCGGGCATGTCGGTCACCACCGGGGAGGCGGTGGCGGGGTTGAAACTGGCGGCCTGAGCGGCGTCAGCTAGCCAAACTTTGCCGGTTTTAGCATCCGCATAGCCGATACGTGAGCCACCCATCTGGATTTTGTCAGCGCCAGCGAATTTAATGGCTTCTTTTAAGGCTACGCGGGCGGGATCCACACGGGTAAAGGAGCCGCCATCAGTGTTAGCTACAAACACTGTGGCGCCGTTTTGGCGTACATCAAAGTTAGTGGAGTCGGTGCGTACGCGCCCGTCGAGGGCTTGGGCTTGGTAAGACAGGTGCCCAACCAGGCGCATGTCCTGGTTGGTTACCCACACGCCGCCGTCGTTGAGGTTTACTTCTTTAGAAACGATGCCGGGGTGGGCTACTGCCAGGGCCACCACGGAGGCGGTGGCTACGGCGGTGGCCGCACCGATGAGGTTGCGAAGTTTAATGCGGGCTCCCATGCCTGCGCGTAAACGTGTACGGGCAGAGCTATCGGCGCCTTGGCGCTTGGAGCGCACCAACTTGGGCAGCTTCAATTTTTAACCTCACTGAAAATTTTGGAGCTGGCAGCCAGAGCTCGCGAGACTCTCACTGCCGGCCACTGTTCAGCCTGGTAGGGCCGGGGATTTGTAGGTTTATGTTGCCGCCAGCGCGCTTTGAGGGCGCAAGCAGGGCAACAAACACCCTAGGTCTAGCCTTCACCCTAGCGCGATGGGGAGCCTTCCCCATAAAACCTAGGTATTTAGTTAGCAATCTATCAGGGCATTTTTGTGCTTTGTCACCTCCTTTAGGAGCAGCCTTCGCAGCCTTCAGCGCCCCCTAAGTGCAATCAGCGCACCTCTCAGCGCTACCTTCGCTGCATCCCTCAATACACCCCTCAGCGCAGTCTCAATTTTGTCCACCAGACAAACTGGTGATTGCACAACCGCTCAGATGTGTTAGCATCAAACCACTATGAGTGTTTGGACCAAATTCGAATTCCCCCAGCGCATGTGCGTATGTGGATCGATTCGTGCTCGAATGTGCAGCTGACACTGTTGTCCGCCATTCACTGACCATTCCTTCGCACTAAACCATATTCATTAGTCTCACCATAACTACAGGTATATCTGTAGCTACCTGAGTGCAATTACCAGGCGCCACAACCAGCGCAATGCACTTATGCGAAGGCACGGTCACAAACACGAAAGTTTCTATAGTGCCTTTCTCTAACGACATTTACGCCTGCCCCTGTACCCACGACCATGAGCCCACCTTGCTCTCCTTTGAGGTTATGCCTCCGCGCAAACCCTCCCTGGAGGCCCCCTTCTGGCAGACAGTTGATCAGCTGCTGCAAGTGCGCCCTGACTTCATGTCTGTCACCTACGGGGCTGGTGGCAAGGACCGCTCAAACGCCCGCGCCACCGTGCACCGCCTGGTGGCAGACACCCCCATCCAGCCCATCGCCCACCTGACCTGCGTGGGTAACTCCACCGCTGAAGTGGTTTCCACGGTTTATGACTACCTAGACTCTGGGGTGCGTACCTTCCTAGCTCTGCGTGGTGACCCCCCAGCAGGCGAAACCAGTTGGGAGCCCGGTCCTAACGGCGTCGCCAGTGCCACTGAGCTAATCCACCTGATCCGCACGGTTGAACAGCGCCGCTGCGACGCCCACCCCGGTGAGGCGCTGCGCTCAGCTTTTAAGCCCCTAACCATTGCGGTGGCCGCCTTCCCGGCTGGCAACCCGGCTGCCGGCACCACCCCCGCCCAGGAGGTGGAGCGGCTGCTAGTTAAGCAGGCAGCCGGCGCTTCTTTCGCCATCACCCAGCTGTTTTGGAATGCAGAGGTGTACGCCTCCTTCGTGGAGCGCGCCCGCCGCGCCGGCGTACACATCCCGATTGTTCCCGGTATCCTGCCAGCCACCGACCCGGCGCGTCTGCGCCGCGTCCAAGACCTGACCGGCATTGAGGTGCCCGAACACCTGCTATCCACTTTGGCCGGCTACCAGCACCAAGAACAGCGTGACGCTTTCGGCGCCGCCTTCGGCTCCAAACTGATCCACTCGGTTTTGGAGGCGGGCGCCCCCGGCGTGCACCTATACACCTTCAACAAGGCCAAACCGGTACTAGACATTTTGTCTCTAATGGGTGTGGAGCCTACCGCGCACCACTCCCCGCTACTTGCGCGCTAAACCAGCGCCGTCGTCGTCAATCCGTAACCATAAACCATTAGCTACCCACTAGCGTGCGTCTACTTTCGTGCGCGCTAATCCAAGAAAATCAAGGAGAACACCCATGTCTGCTGCAACTACGCAGTTCCCCACCGCCACCATTTTGGCCTATCCGCGCATTGGCCGTCAGCGTCAGCTAAAGCGCGCCCTGGAGGCCTACTGGGCCGGGCGCAGCAGCGAGACTGAGCTGCTTGAAGCCGCCAGCAAGCTACGTCAGGAGAACCTGGCGCGCCTAGTTGAACTGGGTTTGGGCGCCTCTGACGCCTCCCTGGCTGACGCACCTTCCTTTTACGACCAGGTGCTAGACGCCACCGTTTTACTGGGTGCTATCCCCCCGCGTTTTGCCGGCCGTGAGGGTCTAGACCTCTACTTCGCCCTGGCCCGTGGGGATGAAAAGGTGGGCCCCGAGGAGATGACTAAGTGGTTTGACACTAACTACCACTACTTGGTCCCCGAGATCGGCCCTGACACTCCGCTGCGTTTTGCCGACGACGCCGTCACCCGTAAGTTCGTGCAGGCCCGTCAGTGGGGCTACGTGACCCGCCCGGTGCTGGTGGGCCCGCTGACCTACCTGGCACTAGCTAAAGCTGACCCGGCCACCCCCGACTTTGACCCGCTAAGCCGCCTTGATGAGGCTGTAGCCGCTTACGAGCAGGCCCTGGCCTCCCTGCACGAGGCTGGCGCCCCCTGGGTGCAGCTGGACGAGCCGGCCCTAACCTCCGACAACCTCTCGCACCCCCGCGCTGAGCTGGCCGAGCTGGCTGTGGGCGTGTATGAGCGCCTAGCTAAAGCCACTAACCGCCCCCAGATCCTGGTGACCACCCCCTATGGGGACGCCTCCCAGGCTGTAGGCGCCCTAGCTAAGACCGGAGTGGAAGCTATCCACGTTGACACCCTGCGCGGCAGCCTACCTAAGGACGCCGACCTGTCTGAGGTGACCCTGGTGGTTGGGGCTGTGGACGGCCGCTACATTTGGCGCGCCGACCTGGCTGCTCTACGCCAGACCCTAACCGCCGCCCAAGCCCTGGGCGCCGCCAAGGTGACTGTGGCTACCTCCAACTCGCTCCAGCACGTGCCTCACGACACCGCCCTGGAAACCTGGGATGACCCCACGCTGAACGAAAACCTACACGCTTGGCTGGCTTTCGCCGACCAGAAGGTGCAGGAAGTAGTTACTCTGGCTCGCGGCCTAGATGAGGGTTGGGAGGCCATCGACGGTGAGGTAGCCGAGGCGACCCGCGTCCTAGAGCAGCGCGCCGCCGCCCCTGGCGTGGTACGCCCCGAGGTCCGCAGCCGCACCGCCGCCCTGACCGACGCCGACCGCGCCCGTGAGCCCTACCTGGAGCGTGAAGCTGCCCAAGCCCAGCGCCTGCACCTGCCTCCGCTACCCACCACCACTATTGGTTCTTTCCCGCAGACCACTGAGATTCGTAAGGCTCGCGCCGCCAACGCACGCGGCGAGCTTTCTGACGCCGACTACCAGGAGCGTATGCGTGAAGAAATCGCTGCGGTAATCAAGCTGCAGGAAGAGCTGGGCCTAGATGTGCTGGTGCACGGTGAGGCTGAGCGTAACGACATGGTGCAGTACTTCGCTGAGCTGCTTGATGGCTTCGCCGCCACCCGCAACGGCTGGGTGCAGTCCTATGGTTCGCGTTGCACCCGCCCCTCGATCCTGTGGGGTGACGTGTCGCGTCCGGCCGCCATGACTGTGGGCTGGACCAGCTACGCCCAGTCGCTAACCGACAAGCCGGTTAAGGGTATGCTCACCGGCCCAGTGACCATCATTGCCTGGTCTTTCCCGCGTAATGACCTGCCTCTGGGCGAAATTGCTGACCAGATTGGTTTGGCGCTGCGCGACGAGGTTAGCGACCTGGAAGCTGCCGGCATTGCCGCCATCCAGGTGGATGAGCCGGCTCTGCGTGAGCTGCTGCCCCTGGACGCTGAGCGCCACGCCGACTACCTGGGCTGGTCGGTGGGTTCCTTCCGCCTGGCCACCTCCTGCGTGCGCCCGGACACCCAGATCCACACGCACCTGTGCTACTCCGAGTTTGGCCAGATCATTGACGCTATCAAAGGCCTGGATGCGGATGTGACCTCCATTGAGGCGGCCCGCTCCAAGATGGAGGTTGTCCCCGAGCTGGCTGAGGCTGGTTTCGACCACGGCATTGGCCCTGGTGTGTGGGACATTCACGCCCCGCGCGTGCCCAGCAAGGAAGAGTTGGCGCAGCTGATCGGACTAGCTGCCGACGCCGTACCGGTTTCTCGCCTGTGGGTTAACCCCGACTGTGGTCTGAAGACTCGTGGCTACGCCGAAACCAAGGCTTCGCTAGAAAACCTGGTGGCCGCTACCCGCCAGGTGCGCGCCGAACGCGAACTGAACAACTGACGCCGCTAGGCTCAGCACTGGCAACCCGACTCGCTGCCCTAAATGGCAGGCGAGCCCCCAGGGGCTGAAGACAACTAGCTAAACCAAGGCTTGGGGGGTGGAACTGTGTTCCACCCCCCAAGCTGTTTATTTCAGGCGTGCCATTCGGGGCGCTGCATGGTCGCGCCGCTGGCGCGCTCCACGAAAATAGGGTCGCATCCTTCGGCCTTGAGCGCGTCGATCTGCGCGGCGGGGTCTTGATCGTCGGTGCTGACGCGGGCGTATCCGGTGGTGCTCATATCAAAATCCTACGTGCCAGGTTTTGGTGCACTAGGGGTTTTGGTAGGGGTTTTTGGCGCGGCGTGTCGCGGTGATCGTCGCGCCTGGCGGTGGGGTGTCAGAAACGGTCGTTACTGGTCAGTTCGCGCGATGACGTCCAGGAAGTCCCGTATGTGA
>ERZ772904.4-NODE-4-length-145996-cov-6.8916_pt1 | contig 145996 bp, 115 predicted proteins | sample MGYA00512122_ERZ772904 | MGnify/ENA primary metagenome ERZ772904 (study PRJEB29015, sample SAMEA2738104) | human oral metagenome | biome: human oral; feature: human-associated habitat; material: saliva | place: China | collected 2269 ... | reverse complement strand
TTAAGAAGGTTTAAGGTGTCCAGTAGATTTTGCCCAGTGAGAGTGAGTAAGCGTCCCAAATCCAAGCTATCCACAGCACCTGGGAGACGACACTTAGCGCAATAAACGCTACAGCTGCGCGTAGATGGTTACTTAGTTTGGCGCCAAGCACCCAAGCTAGTGGGGCCATCGCAAGTAGCATGCGTAGAATCGAGGATGAGGGGTCGAAGAAGACCAGTAGGTAAACCCAGTAGCATACACACCACATCCAGGCTAGGCGCCCTAGTTTGCGTAGCTGGCTAGAGCTAAGTGCGCAGATGCTTAGAACTAGTACTGCTATTAGGGCGACGATACCCGAGTTAGGGCCACCAAAGGTAGTGGCCTGCTTAATCCAGGGCATAAACGGGGCTAAATTATCTTCGCGCCAGGCAGTTTCGGTGTCTGTATAGGCGGTAGGTACCCCGGTAATGAACCAGGCGAATGCCGGCCAGAAAAGTGCACCAGCGCAGGTAATGATAGCGATTACAAATAGCCAGACACGCTCTTTTTTGCTGAGCGGGGTGGGGCTAATGTCCAGCGGGGTGGTGGCAGTAGCGACGACGTCGTCGCTAACGTTGCCGGCGGTGTTGGCTGGTTTTTTAAATGGCAAGAATGAGCTGTCAAAGCGTGAGGTTGGGGAAACTATGCCGCGTGCTCGTAGTTCTTCCCAGAACCACCATAAACCGATTGTGGCCCCGAGTGGGACGCCGATAGGGCGAGTGAGCTCGGCAATGCCAAATAGCATAACAGCCCAAATAAAGCGCCGCTTAGTTAGCAGTATGAAACCGAAAGTTAGCAGCGCTAAGGTTAAAGACTCTGCATAGGCCACCTGCATGATGATAGCCGGGGCGAAGCTGAAGAAAAGGGCTACGCCTAGCAGGCTGGCGCGTTTGCCTACGCGTGGGCATAGCCAAGCGTCAAGACCTAGAGCTACGGCTGCTGAGCTAATCCAGGAAACTACTACCGCACAGGCAAAATAGCTTCTTCCAACGCCATCAGAGACCATACTAGCTAGAGTTTTGCCGAGTAGGGGGAATACTGGCATGAAAGCCCAGGTGTTTTGGCGTACGTGACCGTTAGTTTCATAATAGGATAATTTATCGGGGTAACCTCCGATAACGATGCGGTGATACCAGGTAGCATCCCATAGAGATACATGCTTTAAGTAGTCAGGTTTGGCTGGTACCCACTCGCTTGCCGGGGTGTCAATGGCTGACAAGTTAAAAATTAATAGCACTAGCAATGTCATAGCTAGCCACACTATTAAGACTTGGAGCCGATGGGGGAAACGGCTGGGGGATATGTTTGGGAACTGCATATTTGCATCCTAATGGGCGTCAGGATGTTTTGGTACTGCCTAAATAAAGGTAACTGGTCGATAAATGAGTGAAATGCCTTAATGAAAACTTGAAACTGAAAGTAAATCGATTAACTTGTGCAACCTGACATAGTCCTATTGTCTATAAATGTGAGCTGAACTGCAGGTTTTGGTGGCTGGCGATTTTAAAAGGAAAAATTCGCGAATAATTTAGGGAACCCACAGGATGCTGATTGAGCCATAATCCCATACCCAAGCTACCCACAACACCTGGGTAACTACACCTACAGTCAAAACTGCCAAGGCGGCGCGGGGACGGCTGACCAGTTTTACCGCTACCGCCCAGGCCAGGGGGGCAACCATCAGCAACATGCGAAAAACTGAGGAGGAAGGGTCGAAGAAAATCAGCAGGTAAACCCAGTAGCACACGCACCACATCCAGGTCAGCCGTCCCAGCTGACGCAGCTGAGGCCAGCTCAGTACGCACACGCTAAGCACCAGTACCCCAAACAGGCCAATAACCCCTGCGTGGGCGCCACCAAAGCTAGCAGAGCGGTTAATCCAGGCCTCAAAGGGGGCCAGGTCTACGCCGCGCCAAGCAGTTTCCGTGTCCACATATGCGCTCATGCGTCCAGTAGCGATCCAGGCTAGCAGCGGCCAGGTCAAAGCAGCCGCGCAGGTGACTGCGGCAGTAACAAACAGCCACAGTCGGTCTTTGCTGCTCAGCGGCATGGGGCTTAAATCCATAGGCGTAAAGCTAGGCAAAGCCGGCGGTGCCGGGGCTGGTGAGGGGATTGGCGGCGTCTCGCTAGGGGCAGTCTCACTGGCAGGCGCAGGAATAGCTGGCGGGGTGGCCTCAAAAGAACTGCTCGCGGTTAGGTCAGGTGCAGTTTCAAAAGAGGCAATAGCTGCCTCATTGGGAACCGGGGCAGTATTAGCGGCGGCGGCGTCGTAATTAGCGGCGTAAGGATCGGCGTCGGCATAAACCCGGGCGGAAGAGAAAGACGCATCAAAGCGGGAGGTTGAAATCAGCCCGCGAGCCCGCAGCTCCTCCCAAACCCACCACAGCCCCAGAGCGGCTCCCAGCGGTACCCCGATCGGACGGGTAAAAGCAGCCAGCACAAACGCCACCATGGCCCAGGCAAAACGACGCTTAGCTAAAACTGCAAAACCAATCGCCACCAGGGCTAGTCCCAAAGACTCTGCGTAAGGAAGCTGCAAAATAATGGCTGGGCCGCAGGTGAAGAAAATCGCCACCCCCAGCAAACTGGCCGCCTTACCCACGCGCGGACGCATCCAGGCATCCAAGCCCAAAGCCGCCAAAGCTGAGCCCAACCAGGCCACCACCACGGCGCAGGCGTAATAGTTAGCCGAGAGTAGCTTTGCTAGCCCGCCACTTAAATAGGCGTAGATAGGCATAAACGCCCAGGTGTTTTGGCCCACGCGGCCGTCTTGCCCAATCGGCAAGCTAATGGAGTCAGGGTAGCCCTGGGTGGCCACGCGGTAGTACCACTCAGAATCCCAAAAAGCCACATGCTGCAGGTAGCTGGGCTTGGCTGCGCTCCAATAAGTCTGGGGAGTGTCTAGGCCGCCCAGATTAAAAATCAGCAGCCCAATCAGCGAGGCAATAGCCCACACTGCCAGTACCTGGAGGCGATGGGGGATACTTGAGTGTTGCACGTCCATATCCTATGTGGCTTTTGCTAAGTGTGCCCTCAGTGCGTACTGCGCCTGGGGCGGGTAGGCTAATAACGTGAGTGCACCAACTGTGGCAGTTATTGGCGGCGGGCAGTTAGCTCGCATGATGCAAGAAGAAGCGAGTGCGCTAGGCGTGCACCTGCGTGCTTTAGTGGAGGCCCCGGATGGTTCTGCGGCGCAGGTAATGCCTGATGCCCCAGTGGGTCGGCCCGACGACGCCGGGGCAGTGCATGATTTGCTGCAGCCCAGACGGGGGGAGCAGCCCCAGGATTTAGCTGCTGCGGCAGTTTTAACTTTTGAACACGAGCACCAAGATCATGCTTTACTGCAGCAGCTAGCGGCCCAGGGTGTATCGGTGCAGCCTAGCGCCCAGGCTTTGCTTTATGCCCGCGACAAGCTAGAAATGCGCCGCGCTATGACGCGTTTGGAGCTGCCCCAGCCGGCTTGGCGCCCGGTTAGCCAGCCCGCTGAGGTGCTTGAGTTTGCCTTGCAGCATGGCTGGCCGGTGGTGCTAAAGACCCCCCAGGGCGGCTATGACGGTCACGGGGTGCTGCTGGTTAATGACGCCGCTGAGCTTGAAAATGGTGAGGCTGCAAAGTGGTTTAAAGCTTTGGCCGACGGCGCCGGTGTGGGCGGTGGTGGCTCACTAGGGGGCGCCCAGGTCAGCTGCCTGTTGGTAGAGCAGGCAGTTAACTTCACCCGTGAACTTGCGGCCCTGGTGGCCCGTAACCCCAGTGGCCAGGTGGAGGCTTGGCCGGTGGTGGAAACCGTGCAGGTTGAGGGCATGTGCGACACGGTGCTGGCCCCAGCCCCAGGTTTGAAACCGGCTACTGCCGCGTTAGCCCAGCAGGTGGCTAAGCGCGTAGCCAGTGAGCTTGAGGTTACCGGTGTGCTGGCAGTGGAAATGTTTGTGGTTGAAGGTGATGGTGGCGATCAGCTGTATATCAATGAGCTGGCTATGCGCCCCCACAACAGTGGTCACTGGAGCCAGGATGGGGCTCTAACTAGCCAGTTTGAGCAGCACCTGCGGGCCGTGTTGGACTGGCCGTTAGGTAGTGCGCAGCTGGTGGCGCCCACCGTAATGGTTAACGTGATTGGTTGGCGTCAAGAAACTGACGCGCCCCTACCTGACCCCTCTAGCCGCTTGGCCCAGGCTTTGCAGGTAGCTCCGCAAGCCAAGATTCACCTTTACGGCAAGCAGGCTCGGCGTGGACGCAAGCTGGGGCATGTGAACTTGAGTTTGGCTGAGGGGCAAGATCCCGCTCAGGCGGTAGAGATTGGCCGCCAGGTGGCCCATGTACTTACCTGTCCGCAGCTGTGAAGCTGCCCGGTGGTTTAACTAGTGCTTTAAAAACCTTGAAAGGAAAACCGTGAGCGATAAGCAGCCTGTAGTGGGCATTGTGATGGGGTCGGATTCTGACTGGCCCACTATGGAAGCGGCCGCTAAGGCCCTGGAAGAGTTCGGTGTTAGCTATGAGGCCCGGGTGGTTTCAGCTCACCGTATGCCGGTGGAAATGATTGAGTATGGCCGCCAGGCCAGCGAGCGTGGTTTGCGTGTAATCATTGCCGGCGCTGGCGGGGCCGCCCACCTGCCGGGAATGCTGGCGGCGGTTAGTGAACTGCCGGTTATTGGTGTGCCCGTGCCGCTGAAGTACCTGGACGGCATGGATTCGCTGCTGTCGATTGTGCAGATGCCTGCTGGCGTGCCTGTGGCCACGGTTTCTATTGGTGGGGCGCGCAACGCTGGCCTGCTAGCGGTGCGTATTTTGGCTAGCGGCGAGGGTGAGCAGGCCCAGCAGCTGCGGGCAGCTATGCGCCAGTTCCAGGTGGAGCTAGGTGAACTGGCTAAGGCTAAGGGTCGCGCGCTAGCTGAGCGCGTGGCCGGTAACTAGGCCGTAGCTGGCGCTGGATTGATATGGGCTGGCCGGCAGCTAGGCTGCAAAGCTCTAGCCTAACCACCCAGAAGCTACATAAACTATCGAAATCGAACACAACCGAACAATTTTAGGGTTAGGATAGAGCTGTGAACACAAAACACGAGCCTCGAACCGTCCTAGTAGCGGGCGGTGCCGGATACATTGGCGCCCACGTTGTGCGTCTACTACTTGAGCGCGGCGACAAAGTAGTTGTCGTAGATGACCTGTCTTACGGCACACCTGAGCGCATCGGTCAAGCCAAGCTAGTGCAGCTTGACGTGGCTGGAGCCCAGGCCCAAGAGCGCCTAGAGCAGGTAATGCGCGAAGAAGGCGTGGACTGCGTAATCCACTTCGCTGCGCGCAAGCAGGTAGGTGAGTCAGTGGCTCGCCCGGCCTGGTACTACCAGCAAAACATTGGCGGCCTAGCCAATATGCTGGCCGCCATGGAACAGGCTGGGGTGGATCAGATGATTTTCTCCTCTTCCGCAGCTGTTTACGGGATGCCCGACGTCGCCGTCGTCGACGAAGAAGTAGCCTGCCACCCCATCAACCCTTACGGCGAAACCAAACTAATCGGCGAATGGATGATGGCTGACTGCGAGCGCGCCTGGGGCCTGCGCTGGGCGGGTCTGCGCTACTTCAACGTAGCCGGAGCCGGCTGGGACGACCTAGGCGACATGGCCACGCTAAACCTGATCCCGATGGTTATGGAGCGCCTAGTTAAGGGCGATACCCCCAAGATCTTCGGGACCGACTATGACACCCCCGACGGCACCTGCATCCGCGACTACATCCACGTGCGCGACCTAGCCACCGCTCACATCGCCGCCCTGGATTACCTGGGCAACGGCAAGCAAATGCAGGCTCACGTATTCAACGTGGGCACGGGCCAGGGCGCTTCAGTGCGTGAAGTGGTAGCCAAGGTAATCGCAGCTACTGGCTCCAAGCTGGAGCCTGAAGAGCTGCCGCGCCGCGCCGGCGACCCGCCCAAGCTGATCGGTAACGCCACGCGCATCACCGAGGTACTTGGCTGGCAGGCCCAGTACAACCTGGACGATATTGTCACCTCTAGCTACACCGCTTGGCAGGCTGACCCTAAGCGCCCACATTTCTAAACCCAACTACTAGCTGGCGCTGAGCTGGCAAAGCTTAAGGCCCATTGAGAGTGAATCTCAACGGGCCTTAAGTGTTTATTTGGGAGCCTTATTTGGCCTGGTTGAAGTCGCTGGCGGTGAGCCTTCCATCGCGCACCTTGCCGAAGAAAATCGGCGCGGTGGTGTCTACCAGCAACACGGTGGAGCCCACATCTCCCGGCTCATAGTCGGGGTCCTCAATGGGGGGAGCGCCGGTTAGGCCATCGTTTGAAGCGGCGCGGAAAGCCAGCACCATTTGGCCAATATCCCACACGCCTGAATCCTTATCCACAGTCAGTGAGCCAGTACCGGCGTCAACCAGTTTGCTGGTGGCTGAGGGGTTAAGCAGGGTAGAGGGAGACATGGCCTTCTTCACCGCCGCTGAAATAATGGCGCGTTGACGCAGGCCACGGCCAATATCGCCAGTTGGGTCAGATTTACGCATACGTGAGAAAGCTAGCGCCTTTTCACCGTTAACCTGCTGGCATTTGCCTTGCGCAGTATTCCAGATCAAACCTGAATCGTGATCATCTACGTCGTAGTCCAGGCAGGCTTCAACCCCACCTACAGCATCCACGACGTTTTTAACGCCGCCCATGCCAACTTCAACGTAGTGGTTGACCTTCATCTTGGTTAAGCCCTCTACGGTTTTTACCAGCAGCTTAGCGCCGCCGTAGGAGTAGGAGGCGTTGATCTTGTCCTCACCGTAGCCGGGAATGTTCACATAAGTGTCACGCGGCAGGGAGGTTAGTGAAACTTGGCCGTTTTCAGCCTTATGCAGCACCATTACCGAGTCGGCGCGTTGGCCGGCGGTGGTGGTGTCCGCAATGGCGCCGTCAGAGCGCGAGTCCGAACCCACAATCAGCCAGGTCTCGCCGGGAGTGTCAGCCATGCTTGACAGCGCATCAACCCGGCGCAGCTGGTCACTGGCCTTATTCCACAGATGCCAGGTGTAGCCACATAGGGTAATCAAAATGACTGCTAGCAATGCGCAGGTGTATTTAAGCCAGCGGCGCTTTTTGCGACTAGGGCTGGCCGGGGGCTCATCAACTGGTAAACGCGTGGGCATTACTGGGCGCGAAGAGCCGCGAGAGTTCAAATTGCCCGCGACAGGTGACTGCGCGTTAGAGGGCCGTAGGGCAGTGCGCGTAGGAGCCCCGCCGCGTCCTACCTGAGTGGCTGGGCGCGCGGCCGGGGCGGCGTCGGGAAGGGGGACGGCGCCGCCAGAGCGCCCCACCCGGCTAGAGGGACGCGCCTGCGCCGAACCAGTAGCGCGCGGGGGAATTGACTGGGGGACAGCCGTCTGCGGTCCGCCAGTGTGTCCCGGCTGTGGGGCCCCCTGGGCGGCAGAACGGACGTCCTGGGGAGCTGGACGGGCACCCTGGGTGGCCTGAGTGGCTGGGCGCGCGGCCGGGGCGGCGTCGGGAAGGGGGACGGCGCCGCCAGAGCGCCCCACCCGGCTAGAGGGACGCGCCTGCGCTGAACTAGTGGCGCGAGCAGACTCGCCAGTGGCTGAACGGGTTGAGATTGGCTGCGCCGGAGCCCCAGAGCCAGACCTAGTGGTCTTGGGGTTAACCCGGCTAGAGCCAGAATTACGACGCGCCGGGGCGCCAGCGCCGCCCTGGGATCCGGGGACGGTGGTTGGTTGGTCTGCGCCGGAGTCTTTAGCGACTAAACGCCGGCGCCTGGGCGGCTGACTTGGGGGAAACTGAGTCAACTATTTACTCTCCCTTACCCTTACTTGCACTGCAATGCGGGGTCGGTAGTGGGGCTAGCGGGAGCCTTGGGAGCCGGGGCGGGCGACGACGCCTTGGGGGCGGGTGCCTGCGTGGTCTCCTCAGTAGAGGGCTCGGTCTCTTGTGCCGGGTCCTCAGTTTCAGTGGCAGTGGCAGCCGGAGCTGGGGTGCCGTTAGCGGTAGAAGAAACGGTGTTAGTGGGGGCCGGTTTGTCTTCCTTCAGGGACTTCCACAGGGCTTTGGCGTCTTTTTCACGCAAAACTACGCGGTTGGGGTCATCGGGGTCAGTCTCGTTAGGGGCGGTGATGAACTCGATGCCCCCAAAACCAATGGTGCGCACACTCATAGCCAAACCGGCCAGAGTGTTTAGCTGTCCCACATGCGGGGAAGTGGTTAGCGTGCCCAGCGCAGCCTTAGCGAAGGCATACAGGTCAGGGGTGCTAGTAAGCAGGTTCTTACGCATGGCAGTACGCATCATGGCACCCATCAAGTTTTGCTGGCGCTCAATACGGTGCAGGTCAGAGCCATCAGAGACACCATGACGCACGCGCGCATACATAATTGCCGCTGAACCATCGAGGTGGTGGCAGCCCTTATCGAGCTTTAGCTGGGTGTATTCGGGGTCATCAATGTCTTCACTGACATACACGCCGACGCCGCCTAGGGCATCGACCATGTTCTTAAGGCCAGCGAAGTCCACCACCATGTAGTCGTCAATGTAGATATTGGTTAGCTTTTCCACGGTGGAGATAGCGCAGGCTGCCCCCGCCGCCAGCGCCCGGGCACTTAGATCACCGTTACCCGCGCCGTTAGCAAAGGCGGTGTTGAACTGTGCATACATTGAATCAGTAATAGTGCCGTCAGCGCTCTTACATTCAGGGATTTCCACCATGGTGTCGCGGGGAATAGAAACCACCTGGATACGCTTACGGTCAGCACTAATGTGCATGATCATGGTGGTGTCAGAGCGAGCCGAAGACTCAGTGGCCGCACCGCCGTCGATATTGTTGGCACCCTGACGCGAGTCAGTACCCATTACCAAAATGTTTACCGCGCGTCCGTCATAGTCGTCGTTGACAGGCTTATTAGGGCGATTACCAATGCGGAACTGGTTGGCGTCAATCTGCTTAACCGAAGACTGTAGATCATGCCAGGCCATAGCCCCAAAGGAAGTGATGAACAAGACCACCGCTAGCGTGCTGTAAAAAAAACGCCGCAATCGGTGGTTTACCAGTTCCTTTGCGCTATGGCGCGGGGGGAGCTTAGACACGGTCATGAGCTCAAGTTTAGGTAACGTTGAGGATGTTTTCAGTCAGATAGGTTATAAAACTACTAAGTGTGGTCTAGTTACCGCCAGAAAAGTCGATCCCAAGAGTAGAAGAACGTGCCTGAAAACCTTGATAAATCTGCCGCTGAGCGCGGCTCAGAAGTGAGCGCAGAAGAGCTACTAAGCCCGAGCCAAGCTACGCCGGACGTGTCTGAGCAAACTATTAGGTTAATCACGGTTACCTACAACCCCGGTAGTGAACTGGAACGTTTCCTGGCTTCTATTGCGCCGGCAACCAGCGCAAAGGTGAACGTGTACATTGCCGACAACGGCACCCAGCACGAGCTAGTAGATGAATTAGCTGCCAAGTACAACGCCACCGTAGTGCGCGATACAAACACCGATCGTGGCTACGGCCCAGGCAACCTGGGCTACGGCGGGGGAGTGAACTTTGCCGCCAAGGATCTAAGTGAAGACTGGATCGTGGTGGCCAACCCTGACCTAGTGTTCCGCCCCGGTGCCCTAGATGTGCTGGTGGCCGCCGGCCTAGCCAATAAGCGTGCCGGTTCGCTAGGCCCGCGCCTGCTTAACACTGACGGCACGGTTTACCCCTCCGGACGCGCCCTGCCCACCCTGGGACGCGGCGCCGGCCACGCCTTCCTAGGGCGCATTTGGCCTTCAAACCCGCTAACCAAGGCCTACCACGGCACCAATGAGGACACCATCCACCCGGTAGGTTGGCTCTCGGGGGCCTGCCTGCTACTGCCGCGTAAAGTGTGGCAGGAGCTAGGTGGCTTTGATGACGCCTACTTCATGTTCTTTGAGGATGTGGACCTAGGTGCCCGCGTGGGTAAGGCAGGCTATGAAAACCTACAGGTGCCCGGGGCGGTAGTGGTGCACGAGCAAGGCGCCAGCTGGAAGGCCCGCCCCGAGAACATGATCCGCGCCCACCACGCCTCAGCGCGCCTATACATGTCGCGTATCTACCCGCACCTGTGGCAGGCCCCGCTGCGTGGCGCCATTAACGCCGGCTTGAGCCTACGCGAAGAAATGGAAGTGCGTCGCCCCGATCAACGCACCAAGCACGCCTAAACGCTGCGTACGCCTAGATACTGTGCGCGCTTAAACACTGCGCTAAGCACACTTAAGCCCCCCGAGCCTGGCTTGGGGGGCTTATTCACGTCCCTGGGTTTTATCCCCGGGTTTTTGCCGACGGCGCTCGGCTGGGTAGTTTAAAGCCCCCAGCTAAAGCCGAGGGCAAAAACTTACTTGGCGTCGTCGTCGGCCTTATCTGCCGGGGGAACCGGACCCAAAGCACTGGGGTCGGGGGCCTGAGCCAAAGCAAAAGCGCGGGCCAACTTAGTCAGGCGCCGCTCCTGGATAGAGGCGCGGCGGAAGCTGGAAAGCAAGGAAGCCAAGAAAGCCAGCACCAGCGCATAAAGCAGCAAGTCAGTACCACGGCCAACGCCCACAAAGTGAGCCAGATAGGTGGTCAGGGACGGCACCGCAATCGTGACCAGGGCAAAAACCACAAAGGCCAGCGTGGCAATACGGCGCCCAGCCATGTGCTTAGCTCCGCCAGAGTTGCGCAGCAGCATCACGCCCATAAGCACCACGCCCAGGGCTAGCAGGCTCTTAATTAAAAACTGAGAATCCATTTAGCTAGCTCCTTAGCTGAACATCAAATCGACGAGGATATTAACGCTGTTCCACAAGGACTGGCCCTTAGAACGCGAATAATCGGTGTACTCAATGTGTACCGGCTGCTCAGCCCAAGGCAGGCCACTGGCGCCAAGCTGGCGAATAATTTCGCTAGCGTGAGCCATCCGGTTTTGGTGCAGATCCAGCTTTTCGGCGGCGTCACGGCGCAACAGGCGCAGGCCGTTGTGGGCGTCAGTGAGCTTCATACCTGAAGTCTTAGAACCAACCCAAGCGGCGGTACGCAGCACAATGCGCTTAAGCGTGCCAGTATCTGCGGTGCCCTCAAGGAAACGCGATCCCAACACAATCGCCAGATCCTCATCATGGGCGCGGCGCACCATGGCCATAACATCATCAGTGGAGTGCTGGCCGTCAGAGTCAAAAGTAGCTATATAGCGAGCATTAGTGCGAGTTAACACATAGGTGATGCCGGTTTGTAGGGCAGCACCCTGGCCTAGGTTAAGCGGGTGGGAGACCACAATCGCCCCCGCAGAGCGGGCTTGCGCAGCTGAATCGTCGCGTGAACCGTCGTCAACGCAAACAACATTAGGGAAGGTTTTGCGCGCATTGGCGATAACCTCAGCCACTACCTGGGCTTCATTGTAAAGAGGGACAACGAGCCAGGTCTGCTCGGCCGGGTCAAAAGTTTGCATAAACGCAATTGTGCCAGGAAATTACATCTGCGCTATGAACTAACTCCTATTAGCGTAGCGCTATGGGCTCGATTAGCAGAAAAACTAGGGATAGACTGGCCTTGTCTGATGCAGTTTTTGCGTAAAGGAGCTAACCAACGTGGCAGTACGCATCGTTGATACGGCGGATGTCTCACCCGAGGCTCAAATTGGTGACGGGTCAAGTATTTGGCATCTAGCACAGGTGCGAGAGCACGCTCAGATTGGCCGTAACTGCATTGTGGGCCGTGGCGCCTACATCGGTGAGGGCGTAAAGATGGGTGATAACTGTAAGGTCCAAAACTACGCTCTGGTCTACGAGCCCGCCGTGATTGACGACGGCGTCTTCATTGGCCCGGCTGTGACCCTTACTAACGATCACTTCCCGCGCGCTGTTAATCCTGACGGCACTATCAAGTCAGCTTCGGACTGGGAGCCCGTAGGGGTAACCATCAAGACCGGCGCGGCGATCGGTGCACGCAGCGTATGTGTAGCTCCGGTAACCATTGGGGCCTGGGCTACAGTGGCAGCTGGTGCAGTGGTCACCAAGGATGTGCCCGACTATGCACTGGTAGCGGGCGTGCCCGCACGTCGCATTGCCTGGGTTGGTAAGGCCGGCGAACCGCTGGTAGCTACCGAACAGGCGGGTGTGTGGCGTTGCCCCGCCACTGGGACTCACTATCAGGAAGTCACAGACTCAAACTCCAACACCACTTTGAAAGAGGTAGAAAAGTAAATGGAACTCGCATTCATTCCCCCGGCGAAGCCTATCTTCGGTGCTGAGGAGCGCGCCGCCGTGGACGCGGTTATCGCCTCCGGCATGGTGGTGCAGGGGCCTCAGGTAAAGGCCTTCGAGGACGAATTCTCCGAGCAGGTAGTTAGCGGCGCCCACTGTGTGGCCGTAAACTCCGGTACCTCCGCCCAGCACCTGGCTACCCTAGCTAGCGAGCTAGAGCCCGGCGCTGAGGTAATCGTGCCTTCCTTCACCTTCGCCGCCACCGCCAACTCTGTGGCTATCTCCGGTGCCACCCCGGTGTTTGCTGACATTGACGTAAACACCTTCACCCTGGACCCGGCTGCAGTTGAAGCTGCTATCACCCCCAACACTCGCGCCATTGAGGTTGTACACCTATACGGTCTGCCCGCCAACATGCCCGCGATCCTAGAAATCGCTCAGCGCCACGGCCTAGACGTCTACGAAGACTGCGCCCAGGCCCACGACGCCTCAATCGACGGCACCAAGGTGGGTACCTTCGGTCGTTGGGGTTCCTTCTCCTTCTACCCCACCAAGAACATGTCCTCCCTTGAGGGCGGCATGATCACCACCCGTGACGAGGGTGTCTACCACCGTTCTCGCCTGCTACGTAACCAGGGTATGGAGCGCCAGTACGCCAACGAGCTGGTGGGTCTAAACAACCGTCTGACCGACGTCGGCGCTGCCGTGGGCCGCGTACAGCTAACCAAGCTAGCTGGCTGGACCAAGCAGCGCCAGGAAAACGCCGCCTTCCTAAACGAGGGCCTGGCCGGGGTTGAGGGCGTAGTTACCCCCTTCGTACCCGAGGGCTACCGTCACGTCTATCACCAGTACACCATCCGTTTCGACGGTGCCGGTGCCGGTGAGCGTGACGAGCTGCAAAAGGCCCTGCGTGAGCAGTGGCAGGTAGGTTCGGGTGTGTACTACCCGATCCCCAACCACCGTCTGGACTCGCTGACCAAGTACGCCCCCGGCCTGGAACTGCCGGCCACCGAGAAGGCTGCCCGCGAGTGCCTGTCGCTGCCGGTTCACCCCTCGCTGAGCCAGGCCGACCTGGAGCGCATTGTTGAGGCCGTGGCTGCTGTTGTGAAGGCTGGTGCCTGATGAGCGCTCCGCTTCGCGTTGGTGTCCTGGGCCTAGGTTCTATGGGGCGTCACCATGTGCGCAACGCCCGCAACACTGAGGGTTTTGAGCTGGTAGCTGTGGCTGACCCGGGCGGTGACCGCTTCGGAGTAGCTGGTTCCTTACCGGTGCTGGAGTCCGTTTCCGCCATGATTGAGGTAGGTATCGACGCCGCCATTGTGGCTGTGCCCACCGTCTTCCATGAGGAGGCCGCCCTGGCTCTGGCTGAAGCTGGGGTGCACGCCCTGGTTGAAAAGCCCCTGGCTGCCTCAGTGGAGTCTGGCCAGCGCGTAGCTGAAGCTTTCAAGTCTGCCGGCCTGATCGGTGCGGTGGGTTATGTTGAGCGCTGCAACCCGGCCCTGCTGGAGATGCGCAAGCGTCTAGCTGAAGGCCAGCTAGGTGACGTCTACCAGGTGGTTACCCGCCGCCAGTCGCCTTTCCCGGCCCGCATCAGCGACGTCGGCGTGGTCAAGGACCTGGCCACCCACGACGTTGACCTGGCCGCCTGGGTTGCCGGAAGCGAATACAAGGAAATTTACGCCCAGACCGCCCACCGCTCGGGCCGCGAGCACGAGGACATGGTGGTAGCTTCTGGTTCCTTCAAGAACGGTGTGCTGGTTAACCACCTGGTCAACTGGCTGACCCCCTTCAAGGACCGCACCACCATTGTGACCGGTGAGCACGGTGCCCTAGTAGCTGACACCGCCATGGGTGATTTGACCTTCTACGAAAACGGCGACATGCCGTTGCAGTGGGATCAGATCGCTGCTTTCCGCGGCGTAAGCGAAGGCACGGTAACCCGTTACGCCCTAGCCAAGCGCGAGCCGCTGGCTGTGGAGCACGAGCACTTCCGTGACGCCATCTTGGGCAAGGGCAATGAGCACGTGTCTATGGAAGAGGGCCTAAACGCACTGAAGGTAGTGGAAGGCATCTTGGCTTCTGCTGCTAGCGGGCAGGCTGTCCACTTCTAAAACTAATCTCATCAAACTGGGGTCGCACTCGATAGTGCGGCCCCAGTTTGTATAATTAGCGCTGATTCAGTTAGGAAACGGGATGCTAGCGCGTTTATTTAAATCATCGATACTACGTTATCTAGGTGTTGGTGGCACCGCCTTCGTGGTGGATCTGCTAGTAACCGTAGTTACCCGCATGGTGTTGCTGGCCACCACCCCGCTAGCTGCGCAGATGGCTACGGCTTTAGCGGTTGCTGCCGGCTATTGGAGCGGCTTCGCAGTTAATTATTTAGGCCAGCGTAACTTTGCTTTTAAAAGCTACGCTAGTCGCCTGTATTCGCTCATCATGTATTTCGTTTTGGTGGGCTTTAACTGGTTGGCTACCACGGTGGCCATGATTGCTTTAGTGGATCATTTGGGGCTTTCGGCCACGCTGAGCAAGATTATTTGCACCGCCGTAACTACCGTGTGGAACTACCCGATTTACCGCTATGTGGTCTTCCCGCGCCGGTTGCAGGTAGCTCAGCCCCAGCCGCGTGAACTGCCGGGAGCTATTGACGTTATTATTCCCGCCCACAACTCGGTGACCGTGCTGGAGGGGACTTTGGCACGCCTGGCTGCCTGGTCGCGGGGGCGGCGCGTGCCTATGCGCGCTATTGTGGTTGAAAACGCCTCCCAGGATGGTACCGCTGAGCTGCTAGAGGGCTTATCGCTTACCTATGGGCCCAGCCTTCATGACGGGGTGGATATTTTCACCGTGGAGGCGGTGGCTAGCGCTAAGGGGATGGGGCGCGCGTATCGGCGTGGCATTAGTGTCTCGACGGCGCCGCTAGTGGTCTTTAGCGCCGACGACCTGCCATTTGGTACCTCTGACCTGGATTATTGGTGGGCTCACCCCACTGTTGGGCTGGCTATTGGCTCTAAAGCCCACCCTGATTCGCAGGTGGATCGGGGTATTATGCGCGCGGCTATTTCAGCAGTGTTTAGGCTGATGCGCCGGGTAATTTTGGGCTCTAAAGTGGGTGACCCGCAGGGGACTTTGTTTATTGACGGCGACTGGATCCGCGCCCACCGCAGCTTGCTGGTAGAAAACGGTTACCTTAGCTCCACTGAGATTGTGGCTTTAGCTGAACACGACGGTCAGATGCCGATCACGGAAATGCCGGTGGCGCTCACCGCTGACCAAGGCGCCCACGCTACCCGCATTAAAGTGCGTGACGTGTGGAATATGGCCTGGGGTTTGGTGGCAATTCGTCGCCGTATGCGCCGCCTGCCCTAAGCTCGACGGCGCCCCGCCCCCGCGCCCCATCACATTGGCTGGCTGTGGGCAGAGAACGGCAGCGGCTAGCGGTTTGTGGCCGGGCCGCAGGTTAGCTCCTGGGGCACGGTCTTGATCTGCACCTTAGAGTCCAAACCATAGAAAATCCGCAAATGCTTCACATTAGAGGTGGGCGGATCAATCCACTGATACGAGATCACGTTATTACAAGGCATGGTTTTAGGGATCTTAACCAGCGTGCTTTGCCCGTTAGCGGCCGCCGCAAACTGGACTTCCACCTGCTGCCAGGCCCCATAGTTAACCAGCAGCTGGTTAGCGCACAGCACCAGGGTAGAGGCGGCCACAAACAGCACCCCGCCACTAAGCACACTAACCGCTCGGCCTGCGCCACCAAGGCGAGACAGCGCCACCAGGTTGGTTATGATCAGCGTGCCCATAAGTAGCAAAGCAATGTAGTGGTCACGGCCCACCCCGGCATAAAGCGAACGGGCCATATAGCTATTAGCCGCCAAAGAAACCGCAATTGCCCCAAACAAGGCCAGGGGCAAAGGCCCCACCAGCTGCCTAGGCAGGGTTAAAGCCAGCAGCGCCAGCATCACAAAACTAGCTATAGCCCAGCCAATCACCGCGCCACTAGCGTCATCCATTTGGGTGATCAGCGGGTAGCGGCCACGCCCATAGGCGTCGTCGATAATCAACAAATAGCGCCGCCCAGCCATAATCCACGCCCCCACGCAGGCGGCGCTAACCACATACAGGGCCGCTAGCGAGCCCACCCACAAGCTCCGGCTGGGCTGCCAACGCGACCAAGACGGCGTCGTCGTCAATAAAGCACGCCCATGCAGCCAAATCAAAGTTGCCGCCACCAGCACCACCAAGGCGATATACACCACCGCCACATTGGCGAGCGTGCCCGCCAGGCGCAAATGCAGCTTTACCTCCTCAGGCAGCAAATCATTAGGCGAACCGGTGGGCTTAGAGTTGCGCTCAATACGCTCCCACAACCCCGGGGCGGTAACTTTCAGGTAAAAACCGTAGCCGGTAGCCGCCAGCGAAACCCAAGTAACCGGTCGGGCAAGCAGACGTGGACAAAAAGCCAGCAAACCAGCCACCAAACCCAGCGCGGCCACAGAAGTCATCTCATGCATCACCATGGCCAACACAATCAGCGGGGCGGCCGCCAACTGCCAACGCCAAGAAAAGCCCCCATGCGCCGCCCTAGCCAGCGGATAGAAAGCCACCAGCACCAGGTTCAAAGAAAACAGGTAATTCCACACCACAGCCATCGAAAACACTGCGTCGCCGCTTAGATGGAAGTGAAACCCAATCAGCATAAACGGGATCGCACTAGCCAAAAGCTGCGCCAACAAATCACGGCGCACCCAGGTACGCCAGGGGCTTAGCTGCGCATAGTCACCCTCATCCTTAGGCCCCAGGCGAGTGGCATAAACCCACACCAAAAACGCAAACAGCACGTACCCCAGCGCCATCAGCACCCGGGCCCCGCCCAAACCAAAACCAAACCAGGCTGCACCAAGCCCATCAGCTAGGCGCCCATTAAAGATATTCCAGGTCTTATCCACCATGGTGGTAATACCCGCCCAAGTTTGGCGGCCATGGGGCAAATTAGAGGCGTTAGCGAAAAGCCGATCATCGCCGTTAAGCAGCGGCAGGCGCCATAGGCACCCCCAAAACACCGCTAGAAGCAAATAAAACAGGGCGCTGGGTGCGCAGGGGTATAAGCGCGCAGTCGCTAGGGAACGAAAACGCGCTAGGGGAGCAGGCACGGTTAAATAACCTCCGTAAACACATTAGAATCCGCCGCCCAAGCGTCAGCTAAAAACAGGTCGGCAAAAATCCCGTTAAGGCTGCGGCCTTTGAGCAGCTGTGGGGCATAAGTAGCCGCGCTACCCGCCGGCAGTAGCGCCTGGAAAGCCATAGGGTGACGCAGCTGCACGCGGGTAGTGAGCAGCGAGCTAACCGCCTTATCCAGGCGCAGGGTAGAAAGAACCTTAATTGCCGCGCGCCTAGGGGTAGCAGGAATCGCGTTAACCCCAGCCGCATACAGCTGCGGCTGCGTGCCACTAACCCGCGCATAAATCTGGGCAATCAAATTCTTGTACCAGATACGCTCTTCATCAGTGAAGGCCAGGCCCCCGCGCTCCCAAACCTCAATCACCTCAAGATCGAGCATCGGCAAAGCCCAATCTAAACCAAAATGCTCATAGGCGCGCATAGAGTGGTTAATGTATTTGGCTTGGCGCTCGCGGACGTTGAACCACTCAATGAGGCTCTGGCGCGCGTCCAGGGTGTCTACCGTCAGCAGCTCATCAACCGCCTCCAGCAAAGGCTTGCGGATGGGGGCTAGGGCCGCCACCAGATCTTGCTGGCCTTGCAGGTTTAGGTGCTGGTGGGCTAGTAGCTCAACCCAGTCTTTGCGGCTCATTGGAGTCTTGGGGTCTAGCAGCTCCTGGCCGTGCAGGTTGCCCACAATGGTGTGGCCCGGCAAAATCACGGTGCCGGCGGGTAGCACCCCGGTGCTGGTTAGCTCACGTAGCGCATACCAGTCCTGATAGTGGGGTAGGGAGGCCCCCGCCCAAGCGTTGCGGATAAAGGCGCCGCCCTCGGCCTGCCAGGCTTGGCGCACCTTGGCTTCGCTAAGCTCAACGAAATACCAGGGTACGTCCAGCGACTGCGCTACCTGCTGGGAGATCTTGGCTTCGCGCGAGCCGGCGGTGCCGTAGGTGAAAGCTACTACGTCACTGGCGCCAGCCAGTTTGAGCAGGCTCAAAATCAGGCGCGAATCAAGCCCGCCCGACAGTGGCACAGCCAGGCGTCGGCCCTGAGTTAGCTTAACTACTCGCTCTACCGCCTGTTCTAGCGCCTGGGTGAAAAGCTGGCGGAAAGTGGGCTCATCAGTAATGCGCTGGTGGTAGCGCAGTGCCTTCCAGGGGTGCACGTGGGGGGTGGGGTCGCCGTCGATTAGCTCCACGCTGGAGGCGGCGGGCAGCTGGTAAATCCCCTTTAGCAGGGTGCGTGTGCCCAGGGTGTAGGCGGCGTGGCGGAACTGGAGACGCCCGGTGGCGTCCCAGCTGGTGGGGGCGGCGTCGATAAGTACCTGGGGGTCGTCACTTACCAGCCAGGTGCCCGCCACGTAGCGGTATAGCAGGGGGAATGAGCGCGGCATGTCGCTGCTTAGTAGCGCCCCGCTCTTAGTCACGACGACGCCGCTCCACTGGCCTGCCTGCTTATGGGCCCACTGGCCCACCTGCTCAGGGGAGGTGGGCAGAGGCGCGTGAGGCTGGTTGCTGTTGGGGGCGCTAGCCCACCACTGCTGTATAGGGCTGTCGGCGGGGGACTTGGCATCAGCCGCGCTGGGGGCCGCGCCAGTGCCAGCAGCGCAGGTGGCTGCGGGGGAGGCTGCGGCGTCGTCGTTAAAAGTGCCCGGCTGACACCAGCGCGAGTGGGAAGCGAAAATTACCTTGCTCATTTACTCTCCAAAATAGCCGGGTAGACAGTGTCCAAATACGATATTTACCCTGATTTAAGGGATTAACGCGCCGCAATAGTGTCTTGGTAAACCTGCACATAACGCTTAGCCACCTGGGGGGCGCTGAAAGCATCAGGCAGGGTAGCGGCCACCTCCTGCGCGCAGCAGGCGGCGGTGCGCTGAGCCAACTGCTCCAGGGCCTGGGCCCAAACTAGCGGGTCACGCCCACTAACCAGGGCACAAACCGCCGGATCAAGGAAATCTGTGTGCCCCCCATAGCTGCCGGTAACCACCGGGCGGCCAGCGGCAATAGCTTCAGCGGCGCCCAGGAAGAAAGTCTCCCCACTGGTGGGCACTAAGAATATGTCACTGTCACTAATTAGCTGGGGGATCTGCTCGGCAGGCACCTGGCCCAAGAAAGTGGCATCCACCCCTAAAGCGGCGGCCTGCTCACGGCACCGCTCCAGTAGTGGGCCACTACCAGCCCAGGTCAGCTTAGCTTTTAAGCCAAGGCCAGAAAGCTGATGCAAAATCTGCAAAGCCAGCAGTGGGCCTTTACGCTCAATTAACCCGCCCACGCCCACTAGTTTTAGTGGTGCGTCGGGGTGTAGCGAGCGAGGGGGAGGGGTCAAAGTTTGCGGGCGCACTACCTGGTTAGGCACCACCACCAGGGGTTTGCCGTGGCGGTAAGGGCGCAAATGGTTAGCCAAAAAGCTACTTACCGCCGTCACCGTGTCGGGTAGTGCCTGCGCATTTAGTAGCGTATGCACGCCCCGACGCATAAACGGGTTGGTGTAAGTGGAGGTAGCTCCCGACCAGTGCTCGGTATGCACCCAAGGCTGGGCTGGGCGGCGCAGCATATAGGGAAACAGTGCCGAAATAGCCTGCGTATGCACCACATCGGCGCCGGCAGTTAGCTGCTCTAGGCGCGCGCGGGCGCGGGCCAGCGAAGCGGGATTAGAAACCTTCAGGGGCACCCGCAGCGTGGGCACACCCAAAGTGTAGGTGCGCTCACGCCCATCATCTAAAGCGGGAGACACTAAATGGATTAGCTGCACCTGGTGGCCTAAAGCTGCCAGGGCGGCAGCATCTCTGGCCACGAAAATACCTGAACCTGGATTTACTTTGGTGGGTAGCCAGGTGGCCACCATGGCGATACGCATAATCTGGCTTTTATTCGGCTAGTAGAGTTACTTGGCTAGCGGGGATTACTTAGCTAGCAAAACCTCGGCGACGCGCTCAGCGGCGTGCCCATCGCCATAGGGGTGAGCCACTTCAGGGGCCGGCTCGGCTGGGCGCGGGCGGCTAGCGGCCTCAGTTAGGGCGCTGCCGGGCTCAACCAGGATGTTCCAACCCAGCTGCACGGTCTCCACCCATTCAGTTTGGGGACGCACAGTGGTGCAAGGTACGCGCAGCAGGAAAGCTTCCTTCTGTAGTCCACCGGAGTCGGTAACCACGCCGCGTGCGTGCAGGGCCGAAGCTACCAGGTCAGGGTAGGCCAGCGGGGGGTGTACCAGCAGGTTGCCACGCTTGGCGTACAGGTCAATGCCGTGCTCGGAGCACTTAGCTACCAGGCGCGGGTGAGCTAGCAGCACCACCGGGTGGTCCACAGCCCCCAGCGAGTCAAGAATGGAGGTTAGGCGAGCGGCGTCGTCGGTGTTTTCCGCACGGTGAATAGTAGCCAGCGAGTAGGCCCCCTCAGCCAGATCCAGCTCCTTCATAACCGGGCTGGGCTGAGCGGCAACCTGGTCACGCACCTGGTAGAGCACGTCAGTCATGACGTCGCCCACGATCACGGTCTTATCAGCTAGGCCCTCTTCAGCCAAGTGCTTAGCGCCCTCCTGGGTGGGGGTAAGCAGCAGGTCAGCGGCGTGGTCAGTGAGCACGCGGTTAATTTCTTCAGGCATCAAGCGGTTGAAAGAACGCAGCCCAGCCTCTAGGTGGGCCACCGGAAAGTGCAGCTTAACTGCGCTAAGCGCACCGGCCAGGGTGGAGTTGGTGTCGCCGTAAACCAGCACCCAGTCAGGCTGGTAACGCTCAAATACCTCATCCATAGCAGCTAGCATGGCGCCGGTCTGCACCCCGTGGGAGCCTGAGCCTACCCCTAGGTGCACATCCGGGGCGGGAATACCTAGGTCCTTAAAGAACACGTCAGAAAGCATGGGGTCATAGTGCTGACCGGTGTGGACAATTACATGCTCAATTCCAGCCTTAGCGAAAGCGTGGGCGACCGGGGCTAGCTTGACGAACTGGGGGCGAGCCCCGACTACGGAAATAACGCGCATGACTCCAGTTTAGCGGGGATAATGCGCCTGAGCCGAGATACCGGTGGGGTTTATTCACCTGGCTATATAAGTGTAGGTGCTTAAACAGTAAGATTGCCTTATGCCTACTATGGTTTATCACGCCCCCTACGCTCTAAATCGGCAGGCCACCTCTGCCTCCGGGATTCGCCCTGTGCGCATGTATGACGCGTTTAAATCACTTGGCTATGAGGTGCTGGACGTTACCGGCGATGGCCGCCGACGCCGTCGGGCCATTAAAGCCCTAAAAGCGCGCCTGGCAGCCGGGCAGAAAATCGATTTTCTTTACTCTGAGTCCGCCACCATTCCCACCATGCTCACCGAGGCGCGCCACCTGCCGCCGCACCCGGTGTTGGATGTGGAACTATTTGCCCTGGCGCGCCGCTACCAGATTCCCTCGGGGCTGTTTTACCGCGACATTTACTGGAAATTTGGTGACTACCGCGAGCGCGTAGGTGAGCCTATGGCCACCATTATGAGCGCGGTCTACAACTATGACCTGTCTTGGTATAAGCGCTATGTGGATGTGCTTTACCTGCCCAGTATGGCTATGGGGGCGCATGTGCCCATCTTCCCGGCCCACCGTATGGCGGCGCTGCCGCCAGGCTGTGAACTGGTGGATAGCGCCAGCCCCAATAATGGGCAGTTGAACCTGCTTTATATTGGCTCGGTTTCTGGCCACTACCAGCTGCACGAATGCGTGCGAGCGGTGGCGGCCACGCCCGGCGTGAATCTAACTATTTGCACTCACCAGCAGCAGTGGGAGCAGATGCGCGGTGAGTATGAGCCGCTTATGGATAGCTCGGTGCAGGTGGTGCACCGCAGTGGGGCTGAGCTTGAACAGCTTTATGACAATGCTGATGCTTGCGTGCTGTTTGTGCAGCCTGACCCGTATCGTGAGTTTGCAGCGCCGGTTAAGCTTTTTGAATATTTAGGCCACGGTAAGCCGGTGATTGCTTCTGCAGGTACCTTGGCGGCCCAGGTGGTAGCCGATAATGAGGCCGGTTGGGTGGCTCCTTATGGGGGCGGGGTGTTGCCTACCTTACTGAGCCGTCTCCAAGCTAATCCACAGGAAGTAAACAAGCTGCACCGGCAGGCTAAGGCTGCAGGTAAGGCCAACACCTGGGCTCAGCGCGCCCAGCAGGTAGCTTTTGAACTAGGACAAAAGGGGGCTAAAGCGTGAGTGATCAGCAAGCCGGCATGGCAAGTCAGGCGCACCAGCCTTTTGCCGACAAGTTAGCGCGCGCTAAGGCTAAAGGGGTAACTCTGGCTACCCGTATTCACCTGCCGGAGGCGGCTGCGGCTTCTTTCAGGCTCGACGGCGTAGAGCGGGCTTTGCGGCGGCTAGACATTCCGGTGCGGGTACTTACCAGCCAGCCCCCAGCTGATGGCCCTAAACCTGAAGATCCCCAGGGTGTAAGCGTTAGCCGCTGGCCGGTGCTGCGCGATAAGTCCGGCTACCTGCGCGGCTATGTGCCCTATATGTCTTTTGACCTGCCCTTGTTTGGGCGTTTGCTGGCGGCTAAAAAGCCGGCGGTGTTGCTGGTAGAACCCCCGCCTACTACCGGCGTGGTGGTGCGTGCGGTAACTACTCTGCGACGTATCCCTTACGTGTGGTATGCCCCTGACGTGTGGAGTGACGCCACGGTTTCTACCGGGGTCAGCCCGGCGGTGGCTAAAGCTGTGCAGCTGATGGAGTCTTTCGCGATGCGGGGGGCTAAGGCTGTGATTGCGGTTAACGACGGCGTCGCTATCCGAGCCCGTCAGCTGGGGGCCCGGCGTGTTGAGGTGGTTAATAACGGTATTGACACTGACCGTTTCACCCCGGTTTCTGGCCATATTGGTGCGGCTCATGGCGTTACTGGCCCCTACTTTATTTATGCTGGCACGGCCAGTGAGTGGCAGGGTGCCGATATTTTCATGGAGGCTTTTAAACAGGTACGTGCCCAGGTCCCCCAGGCGCAGCTGGTTTTCATTGGTAAGGGTTCGCATTGGCCGGTGCTAACTGAGCTGGCTGAGCAGATAAACGACGCTTACTCCGCCCAAACCCCGGCAGCCTTGGTGCTGCCCCCGCAAGATCCCCGCTCGGCTGCGGCCTGGCAAAGTGACGCGGTGGCGGCGCTGGTGTCGATTAAGCCCGGTCAGGGTTACGACTTTGCTTACCCCACTAAGGTGCTTTCGGCTTTGGCCTGCGCCACCCCGGTGATTTATGCGGGCCTAGGCCCGGTTGTTAAGGAGGTGCGTAGCCAGGATCTGGGTTGGGCGGTTGATTACCGTGTGGACGACGTCGCCCAGGCCATGCTGGCCGCACTCGAACGCGCCCAAAGCCCGCAGACTCCTAAGTGGCGCCAGCAGCTACGCAAGTGGGTGGTGGAAAATCGCTCCCAGCGGGCGGCTGCTGATGCAGTAGCGCGGGTAATCGTGGATGTGATCCGTTGATTGCTAACTGGCTGCCTACCTTAACCACCCTTCCGTCCCTGCTATTGGCTTTGTTTGGGACGGGCTGGGTGTTGGCGGTGTCAGCTGGTTTGCGCGGGAGTTTGCGGCGTCTGGCTTTGGCGCCGGCTTTCTCTTTTGCGCTCTACTCTGTGCTGGGGGTGGTGGCGGCCCGGGCGCATTTGCACTGGGACTGGAACCCGGTTATTAACGCCACCATTTTGTGTGCGTTGTTGATGCTGTCTTTACGTTGGGCTTTGCGGCGCTGGATTGGCACTGACCCAGCTTCAGTTACTCGTGGAGGTGGCGCCCTGGATGGTTGGAAAGAGCAGCTTAGAGCCGACGCCTCCCTAATTGGGGCAGCAGTGGTTACCTGGCTGCTTAGCGCCTTTCCGTTCTTCTATGGTGGGGCCAGTGACCGGCCGATTCAGCTGGGTGATGCGCTTTACCACTACAACCAGGTGTGGGCTATTACTAACACCGAAAACACCTCTATGTTTTCGGCTAACCAGCGTCTATTTGGGCTAACTGAGGCCCACAGTTTCTATCCCACAGTGTGGCACCAAATTGTGTCTTTGGCCTCTCCTTCCTGGGAAACTAATGTGGCCACCACCAACGCCCTGATTGCTTTGGTGGCCCTGCTGTGGCGCATTTCGATTGTTTATTTGAGCCGTGAGCTGTTCACTGACCGCCCTCTGGCGCCTTATGTATCTTTGGCCCTAACCGCTCTGATTCCGGCTTTCCCCTGGCTGCTAACTATTGATAAAGCCATGTGGCCCTACTGCCTAGCAGTGGCGGTATGCCCGGCGGTGGCCGCTTTTATGTTGCAATGCGTACACCGCTGCGGTTTTAGCTGGCGCAGTGGCCATAAGGTGCTGGGAGTATGTGCCCTACTAACCCCGCTGCCGGCGGTTTACGGGGTGGCGGTAGCTCACCCCTCAGCCCTGGTGGTGTTGGGTTGGCCGCTGGTGATTTTGGCCTGGGCCCGTACCGGTTTGGAGGGCTACCGGATGGTGGCCGGCGGCAAGCATCTGCGCGGTGGGGCCCTGTTGGCCCTAGCTTTTGGTGTGGTTATCGCGGTGGCGGTGGCAGTGTTTGTGCCCGGCCCTTGGTATGACTACATTCACCGGGGCACAGTGCGTGACTGGAACTATTTAAGTGCCAAACTGCAATCTTTGCCGCTGCTTTCCTACGGCACTGTGGGTCAAAATCTACTTACTCCCATCCACTGGGTGTTGGCTTTCTTGCAGCTGGCGGGAATTTACACGGCTTTCCGCTACTGTAAGTACCGCTCTTTGGTGGTGGCGTGGCTGTGCTGCCTGCCGCTAACTTTTGCCACCATGGCGCCTATCCCGGTGCTAACTGAGCTGACCGGGGTGTTTTACAACAACCCGCTGCGTACTGAAGCCATGTCAGCTATTGCTTTAATACCGCTGCTTACCTTGGGTTTCTTGGAGGTAGCTAAACGCATTAGTTTGCATGGGCGTGAAGTACTGGCTGCTGCCGGAGCGGTTTTCTTGGCTGCTACCGGTCTAAGCGCACCGTTGCTGCTGGGCGATACCCGCCAGGTGTTTTTCCCCAACACCTCAGACGCTAACTTCATGGTTTCTGAATCTGAACTGGCCATGATTCACCGCCTACCTGACGTACTGCCACGTGAGGCGGTAGTAATTGGTGACCCGGTAAGCGGGGCAGGCTTACTGCCCTTTATGACCGGTCGCCGTAGCGTGTGGGTGTTTGCCGGTACTAAAGCTGAAGACGTGGACGGCACCTACCTGCTTAAAAACTTCCGCAAGATCCACACTGACCCCAAGGTGTGTCAGCTGCTGCGTAAACACGGCATCGACTACTACTACCAGGATGTAAACCGGCGTTTTAGCGGCTACAACACCTCCCAGTACCGCAGCGGCCTATATGGCGTGGTCACCTGGAGTGGTTTCACTAAGATAGCTGCCGCCTCTGACGGCTCTGCCGTGGTATGGCGCATTGATGTATGTAACCTGGGCCAACGCCCAGTAGTGGCTAAAACTCTTAGCCCCGCAGACCCCGAATGGGAGCCCAACGGTATCCCAGATCCCCCGCCGGGCGTTAAATATGATCACTGGCCCGGTGCTCAAGAACTATAGGACACTGATGAGTAAATTAACTGACACTCTAGTTAAAGCTGGTTATGTGGCCGCCAACCAGGGCCACGGCGCCATTTCGCGGATGCTGTGGAAGGGGGCAAGTATGGGAGACCAAGCGCGTTCCCAGGTACTGCTGGATTTGTCACGCCTAGAGGCAGACCCAGATGGCTCCTACCAGGAGCTAGCCCCCAATTGGCTAGAGCACGCTAGCGTCCTGCTTGAACGCGCCGGGGCCCAAGGCGACGCCGCACAGGTTTTAGAGGCCCTGAAACTGATTTTCCACCCCACCATTGAGCAGGGGCTTAGCCATTCGCCTATCGCTGAGATGGATCCGCGTCTGCGTAATTACCTATTTACCTCCCCAGTGGTGGCGCGTTTACGCGGCGACGGCGCCATAGTGGAGCCCGCTCAGGTGGCCACCACCGGCGTGGATCTGCCTTGGGCCAAGGCAGAGGGTAACCAGGTGGTAAGCGCCCATGTGGTGCAGGCTCAGCGTCCACGCGCTGAGCATCTATTGGTGCTTACCGACACAAACTTCAACTTTATGGAGCCAATCATTGGCTACTGGCCGCAAAAAGCCCAGGTGCGTATCCGCCAGCTGGGAGACGAAGAACTAGATTTTTGCTCAGTCCTGCAAACCGTCACTGACCGGCTAGAAAACCGTGACGCTGAGGTTCCAGAATTTTTACGTAAAGATCTGCAGTGGGCTGACACAGTCTATGTGGAGTGGGGCAGTGCCCTGGCCGCGCGTCTAAGCGGCACGGATTTAACTAGCGTAGGTAGCCCGCGGCTACTGGTGCGCGTTCACAAATTTGAGGCATTTACTATGATGCCGCTGCTTACCCGTTGGGAAAACGTCTCTGACCTAATCACCATCGCCCCGCCGGTTACGCGGGCACTGACCTCAACCATATTGGGGCTAGCTGAGCGCACCCGCATTAACTACGTCCCCAACTGTATGGATTTGGCTGCTTTTAAGCTGTCCAAACTCCAGCCGGCTGCATACAGCATCATGCTGGTGGGCTATGACCGCCTAGTTAAAGACCCCGCTTGGGCCCTAGATGTGCTTGAGCAACTGCGCCAGCTTTCTGACAAACCCTGGAAGCTTACCTTAGTGGGGGAGGAGCCCACAGCTGGGGGTAGCTATTGGGATAGCTTCAACCAGCGCTGCCAGCAGCTGGGTGTGCAAAGCTTGGGCTACCGCAGCGATATGCCCGAGGTTTTGCGTAAAGCCACCGTGATTTTGTCCTCCTCTATGGTTGAAGGCGTACATATTTCAGTGCAGCAAGGCGCCGCTTCGGGCTGCCTGCCGGTAGTGCGTAACTGGCCGGGCCTGGCCAGCCTGGGTGGGCCCGAGACCGTTTACCCCGCTGACTGGGTGGTGGACAGCCCCCGCGCTGCAGCGCAACGCATCTTGGATAACACCACCGAGGCTGGTTTAACTAAGCCGGAGGTAGCTGAGCAGGTCAGCCAGTGGACGCTAGCTAACCTTGACGCCAAGGTGACCTTGCCGTTGCTAGACCAGGTAGTGCTAGGGGGAGCGCAGTGACAAAAAAGTTTCGCCCACTAGTGCAGGTGGTGATTGCCACCCACCGCTATGAGCGCCCTATTGAACGCGCCGTAGCCAGTGTGGTGGAAGGTAACACCACCAATGGCGCAATCGTGGTGGTGCACAATATTGATCCGCAGCCTATTCGTCAGCGCCTAGAACAGTTTGGTTTCCGCGTACAGATCCTGACCTGCACAGACGGTATTCCTTCACCGGCTGGCCCGCTAAATACCGGCCTGGAGGCCGCCACCGCCCCCTACGTAACCGCCATGGGCTCAGACGACTACTACCAAAGCGGAGCCGGTAAAGCCTGGGCTAAATACCTCAAGGCCAACCCCAGCGTCGACATTTTGATCCTACCCACCCTAGAGGCGGCCACCGGCACCCTAGACCTACCCCCGGTGCGCGTGGGACGCCGTCGTCGCCTAGACCCCGTTAAAGACCGCCTCACCTACCGCACCGGGCCACTGATGCTGGTACGCACCGAGCTACTAAAGCGCTACCAAATCCGCATGAGCTCAGGTCTGCGCACAGGGGAGGACCTGGCCTACTCCAGTCGCCTATTTATGGTGGCCCAGCGTATCGACCTGCTGCCAGCTAGCGAACCTAAATACATTGAGGCCGACGACGGCGGCGTGCGGGTCACCTCCACCCCCTTCACCATTGAGCAACAGTGCGCAGGGGTTGCTATCGTAGCCAACTCCACCTGGGCTGAGCAGCTAAAACCCGCTGCCCGCCAGGCCCTGGCCGTGCGCCTGGTGCGTAAAAGTATTCTGCCGGCAGTGGCCAAACACAGCCACGATCTAAGCCCGGACGATGTTGACTACCTCTACACGCTACTAACCAAGGTGCTTATTCTAGCCCCGCGCTACTATCAGGTACTTAGCCGTAACGAGGCGCGCCTGGTTGACGCCTTGATCATTGCCCACGGCGAGGGCGCCAGCCCAGATGAGCGCCAAACTCGCCTACTGGGTGCACGCCAAGCCGCCGCTAACTTGAACCAAGGCGGCCCGGCTAATACCGTGGCTCCGGTTAGCGCGCGCGGCTGGTTTAGCCGCCAAAGCCGCGTAGCCCATTGGAGTGCACGTAAACTAAACCAATTGCTAGACACCCTCAACCGGGGAGACAAATGAAACGTCTGATAGACGCAATTCGCCAGCTAGTACCCTTGCTGCCGGCGGGAACTAATAGGTTCTTGTGGATATACATGGTATCCACCTCAGCTTTGGCGATTTTGGATACGGTTGCTTTAGGCCTACTGGCCCTGATGCTCACCCCCATGATTAAGGGCGAGGCCATGACCATGCCACTGCTTGGCAAGCTTGGCCCCAGCAACTATCCTTGGCTGCTGCTAGTGGTGTGTGCGCTGATGATTTTGAAAGCCATTTTGGCTTTGGTGATTCAGTGGTTTGCCACCCGCCGCTTTGCCAGCTACGAAATGGTGGTTGGCGACGAGCTTTTTGACGCCTACATCCGCGCCCCCTGGACTGAGCGTTTGGCGCGCTCGACGGCGGAAATCGTGCGTATGGCCGACGTGGGTATCGCCAATACTATCTCCGGTGTGCTGCTGCCGGCGGTGAGTTTACCCCAGCAGATCGTCAGCTTTATTGCGGTAGTGGTGGTGTTGCTGGTAGCGCAGCCCTCAACCGCCCTCATTACCCTGGTGTACCTGGGGCTGGTAGCCATGTTCATGAACCTGGTGGTTTCCCGCTCAGCCGTGGTGGCCGGACGAGTAAATATGCGCTACTCGCTGCGCATCACCAAACTCATGACCGAAATGGTCTCCTCCCTTAAAGAAATCACCCTGCGCGACAAATTCGCTGATGTTTCACGTGTAGTACACGAAAACCGTGAACACTCCACCCGAGCCCGCGCCAACATCCAGTTCCTCGGGGCCGTGCCCCAGCGCGTAATTGAAGCCGCCATGGTGGGTGGATTCGTGCTGGTAGGGGCAGTGGCCTGGTGGAGTCAAGGCACTACCGGGGCGCTTAGCGCAATTGCCCTATTTGGTGTGGCCGGGTTCAGGATCATGCCCACCATCGTGACCTTCCAGTCAGTTATGACCACCACCGCCAACTCCCTGCCCCACCTAGAGGCAGTGCTACGCGACATTAACGACGCCAAACGCTACCAGGAAAACGCTGAAGACCTAGGCACCCAGCAGCTACAGGGCGAACCTGACGCATTGCGTCTAAAAAACATCACCTTCACCTACCCCAGCGCCCAAACCAGCGCCGTTAAAGACCTAAGCCTAACCATCCCCATGGGCTCCTCCGTAGGTATTGTGGGCACCTCCGGCAGCGGTAAATCCACGCTGGTAGACATTATTTTGGGGCTACTAGTACCCCAGCAAGGCCAGATTTTCATTGGCCAGCAAAACATGGACGACGTGCTAGGTGCCTGGCGCAAACGCGTCGGCTACGTACCCCAGGAAGTGACCCTCTTTGACGCCACCATCGCCCAAAACATTGCCCTGACCTGGGGCGATGACTATGACGAAGAGCGCGTAAAGCGAGTCATTGAAATGGCCCAGCTTTCCCAGGTGATCGCCGGACGCCCAGAGGGCATCAATGAGCGTATCGGTGAGCGCGGCCTGGCCCTCTCCGGTGGTGAACGTCAGCGTCTAGGTATCGCCCGCGCCCTGTACTCAGACCCGCTGGTGCTAGTGCTAGATGAGGCCACCAGTGCGCTGGACACCAAAACCGAGGACGCCGTCGCCAATGCCATCTCCCAGCTGCACGGCCAAGTCACAGTGATATCAGTGGCACACCGCCTATCAACCATCCGCCACAACGACATGATTTGTTTCATGCGCACTGGTCAGCTCAAAGCCAGCGGCACCTTCGAAGAGCTGGTGGAAAAAGAACCCGAATTCGCCGTGCAGGCACACCTAGCGGGCTTGGCCTAAGGAGCAGATATGAGCAAAAAACTACTGATTATCTCGTTTTCCCCCATTGCTCGCGATGCGCGAGTACTTAAACAAGTACGCCTGTTCACCCCCAAATATGAGGTCACTACCTGCGGCTTTGGCCCCGCCCCCGAAGGCGTCAAACGCCACCTGGAACTAACCCACGCCACCTTGCCGGGCAAAACCTGGGATGTGCTACTAGAGCTAAAAGCCTACAAAGCCGGCTACTGGCTGATGCCAGATGTGCGCAACGCAGCCAAAGCCCTCAAGGGCCTCAAATTCGACGCCGTCCTAGCTGACGACATCGACACCGTGCCGCTAGCCCTCTCCCTACACCCACGCCTAGGGGTACACGCCGACATTCACGAATACTTCCCCCGCCTACAGGAAGAACACGCCCCCTGGGCTAAGCGTATTGGCCCCTGGTACCTGTGGCTATGCCAGCGCTACCTGCCGCGCTGCCAGTCAGTCACCACCGTTTCCAAGCGCATCGCGCAGGAATATGAGGTACAAACCGGCGCCAAGGTAGGGGTAGTCACTAACGCCACGCCCTACTGGGAGCTAAGCCCAACCCCGGTAGCTGAGCCCATCCGCCTAGTGCACTCAGGCACCTCCCACCGCGAACGCAACATTGAAGCCATCGTGGACGGCGTCATCGAAGCCGGCAACTGCACCCTAGACCTATACCTAACCCCCAACGACCCTGAGCACCTAGAACACCTAAAACAGCGAGCCCAGGAAAACAGTGCCATCACCGTGCACCCGCCAGTGCCCTATGCGCAGCTAATTGAAACTCTCAACGGCTACGACCTAGGGGTGCACCTACTACCACCCATCAACTTCAACTTCGCCAACGCCCTGCCCAACAAGCTCTTTGACTTTGTGCAGGCCCGCCTAGGCGTAGTGGTAGGCCCCAGCCCTGAGATGGCTCGCATCGTTGAAGAAGCCGGTTTAGGCGTGGTGGCGCCAGGCTACAGCGCCAGCGACCTAGCCCAGGTACTAAAGGGCCTAACCAAAGCCCAAGTACAGGAATTCAAGGCCGCCTCCCACTCCCACGCCCGTGAGCTGTCAGCCGACAGCCAGCTGCTGATCTGGGAGCGTTACATCACCAAAATCATGGGTGAGTAATGCATGTTCTGGTAATTCCCTCCTGGTATCCAGCCAGCCCAGAGGACGTACACGGAATTTTCTTCCGCCAACAAGCCCAAGCCATGGCCGGCGCCGGATTGCAAATGGGCGTGTTAGCGCCGCAAATGCACCCGGTCTATGGGCCCGCCTGGCGCCGGGGCCTAAGCGCGCGGCGCTCGCGGCCACGTGTCAGCCAGGAAGAGGGCCTAAATGTGGTGCGCGTGGATTTGCCGGCATGGCTGCCTAAAGCCCGCTGGATTGATGCCCGCGCCGCCTTTAGTCAGTTAGAGCAGGCTTTTAGGGTCTATGTACGCCGCTTTGGGCGCCCCGATGTGCTGCACGCCCACTCGCTTTACCCGGCAGGTTTCCTAACCCACCTGTTGGCTGTCAAATATGGGCTGCCCTGGGTGCTTACCGAGCACCGCTCACTAGGCCATATGCCGGTGCGTACCGGCCTAGGCCGTCGCGCTGAGCAGCAGGTGGCCGCCAGCGCCGCTAAACGCATTGGGGTTTCGCGCGGTCACGCCGATTTTATCGCCCAGCGCCTGGGGGGTCAGTGGGATTATGTGCCCAACTTACTGCCGCCCGAGCTGGAGACAGTCACGGTATCAGACCACAGCCATAAGCCCCTGGTGGTGGGGCATTTGTCGGTGCTGGATCCGGTTAAACGCCCTGAGCTGGTGATTAAGTCCTTCGCTGCCTCCCAGCTGGGGGCAGATGCCCAGCTCATAATTGGTGGCCCGCTAACTGATGAAATTGAGGCCAGTCTGCGTCAATGCGCCCGCCAGGCGGGAGTGGAAAAACAACTGGAACTGCCGGGCATGATTACGGATGTGGCCGGCTTTAACCAACAGCTAGACGTATTTGTGCTGCCCTCAATCACCGAATCTTTCGGCATGGTGCTAATTGAGGCCCTAGCTACGGGGGCTGCTTTGGTGGCTACCGACACCTGGGGTGCCAATACGGTCATTAGTGACGGCGACGGCGTCGTCGTAGATAGTGCGGACCCAACCGAGCTGGGGGCTGCCATAAAGCAAGTCTCCACCTGGCCGCGCGATAAAGCTGGACGCGAGCACAGACGCGAAAGCTGCCTGAGCCGTTTTGCTTTAGGCGCATTTGCTGCCAAGTACAAAGAGATTTACGCCGTCGCAGCTGCGAGCACACATGCTTAAAATAGATAACAGCCTGAAAACCCTAAACAGTGAGGAAAACCGGATGCGCATTGCGGTAGTCGCTCTAGGAAAGATTGGCCTACCCCTGGCCGTACAGTTTGCTAGCAAGGGTCATGAGGTGATCGGGGTTGACGTTAACCCCCACACCGTAGATCTGGTAAATGAAGGCAAAGAACCATTCCCGGGTGAGGCGCACCTGGCTGAGAAGCTAGCCGAGCTGGTGCCCGCCGGTCGTCTACGCGCCACCACGGACTACGCTGAGGCTATCCCCGGGGTTGACGCAGTAGTGGTGGTAGTGCCGCTGTTCGTCAACGACGAGACCTGGCAGCCTGACTTTGGCTGGATGGATGAAGCCACCAAGTCCCTGGCCGCCCACCTAACCCCCGGTACCATCGTCTCCTACGAGACCACCTTGCCTGTGGGCACTCTGCGGGGCCGTTTCAAGCCCATGATTGAGCAGATCAGTGGCCTAGAAGAGGGTCGCGACTTCACTTTGATCTTCTCTCCCGAGCGCGTGCTCACCGGCCGCGTATTTGCGGACCTGCGTCGTTACCCCAAGCTGGTGGGTGGCCTTAGCGAGGACGGTACCCGTCGCGGTATTGCCCTGTACCAGCAGCTGCTGGACTTTGACGTGCGTGAAGACCTACCCAAGCCTAACGGCGTGTGGGACATGGGCAGCGCCGAGGCCGCCGAAATGGCTAAGCTAGCTGAAACCACCTACCGTGATGTAAACATCGGCCTGGCTAACCAGTTCGCGGTTTACGCCGACAAGATCGGTGTGGACGTGCAGCGCGTAATTGACGCTTGCAACTCCCAGCCTTACTCCCACATTCACCGCCCCGGTATCGCGGTAGGTGGCCACTGCATCCCGGTTTACCCGCGCCTGTACCTGTCCACTGACCCTGACGCTTCCGTGGTGCGCACTGCCCGCTCCTTCAACGCCACCATGCCCCAGTACGTGGTAGACCGCGCCAAGGAGATCCTAGGTGACCTGACCGGCCTGCGTGTAGTGGTGCTGGGCGCCTCCTACCGTGGCAAGGTTAAGGAAACCGCTTTCTCTGGCGTGTTCCCCACGGTTGACGCACTGCGCGCTGCTGGCGCCCAGGTGCTGGTGCAGGACCCGATGTACACCGACGAGGAGCTGGAAGGCTTCGGCTGGCAGCCCTACCACCTAGGTGAGAACGTGGATGTGGCCATTGTGCAGGCCGACCACCCCGAGTACAGCAAGCTGACCCCGGCTGACCTGCCGGGTGTGCGTCTGCTGCTTGATGGCCGCCGCATCACCGATCCGGCGCTATTTACCGGCGTGCCGCGCATCACCATCGGTGGTGGCGAGTAAATGCTGACAGTTATCGGCTCTGCGGTCTGCTTCGCGGCGCTGATAATGCTCCCTGGCCTCGGGCTGGCTCGGTTAACGGGCTGGCGCGGGGCCAGCGCCCTGTCTATGTCTGTGCCGCTGGGCCTGGGGGTGGCGAGCCTGGCCCAGGTGGGTTGCGCGGCGGCAGGGATTCACTGGTATCGCCCCTTTAGTCAGCTGACCGGCCTGGGTTGGCTCTCTAGGGTGCCGGTTCTGGGGGCGCTGCCAGCGGGCTACTGGCTAATTTTCCTGGCTACTGCGGCGGCGGCAATTGTTTCACGTGGAACCTGGCTTTTCGCCCCTAAGCGGGCTTGTGTGGGCAAGATCCGCACCCGCTTGGCTAATGTCTCAGCGCCTAATGCCTCAGTGCTAAGCGCGCTGGTGGCTGTGGCCCTGGTGGCGACGACGACGCTGGCTCTGTTTGCTTTTGGCCTGCCTGATTGGGGGGCGCCCGCCCAAGCTTTTGACTCGGTGTTTCACCAAAGCGCGGTAATGGCTATTCGTAACGCTGGTAATACCTCCCCATTTGGGGGCCTAAATTCTCTCTATTTCACCGATAAAAGCGCTTATTATCCCACCTTGTGGCATTGTTTAGTGGCACTGATTCCCGGTAATGGTTCAGTGGCTAGCTTGGCTGCGGTCTATGCCTGCCTAGGGCTGCTATGGCCTTGCGTGCTGCTGGGGTTAGTGCAAAGTGCCTTTACTCGCCCACGCCCCTGGGCTAGCGCCGCCTTGGTGGTAGCCGGCTGCCTGGCTACAGGTCTGGGCTGGACAGCCATGACCTCACTGGCAGTGTGGCCCTACGGTCTATCGCTATTGACGCTGCCCGGTGCCTTGTTGGCCTTAGCGGCCCTGGGCCAGCGCCTACAACTACCTGGGCTTTTAGCTGGCACAGTGCAGGCGCCTAAAACCTGGTGGCCTTTAGTGTTTAGCTGCCTGCTAGGCACTTTTGGGGCGCTGATGGCTCACGGCACGGCCGCATTCAATATGGCCGTGCTAATGGCCCCCACCTTAGCTGTGTGGATCTGGCTGGCTTTGCGTGCACTGCCGCGCAAACTAGTGTTTAGCCTGTTGGGTTTAACCGCTGCGCTGGTGGCTGGGGGAGCCTGGGTTATGCGCGCTACTTTAAGTGCTATGGCTGCCTTTGAGCGCCCCGGCGGCATAGGGCTTGTGGGGCTTTTACAAAGCCTAACTGACCGGGGCATGTATGGTCCTACCGCCAACGCCAATGTGCTAGCTGCGCCGCTAGTGGCAACTGCCGTGCTAATTGGTGCCTGGCAGGCCTATAAGCAGCGACGCAAACTGCTGCTGGGCACCTGGGCTTTAGTGTTGGTGTTGATTGCGCTAACCGACGGGCCTAACTGGGTTGGGCGCCTAGTCGCTGCCCCCTGGTACACCCAAAAAAGTCGCCTACAACCCTTAGCGCTACTGCTGTGTCTGCTACTGATTGCCGGTGCTATTGAGTGGCTGCTAGCCAGGGGTAAAAAAGTGTTTCTGCGCCGCCCCCTAGCGGCTACGCTGGCCCTAGTGCTGCTGGGGGCAGGCGGCGTCGTCGGCACTGCAAACGGACATATCCGCCAGCTGCAGGGAGTCTATTTAAGCGGGCATATCGACTACGGCACAATTTTGTCCGACGACGCCCGCATCCTGCTGCAACGCTCCGCCACTCACATGGGGCCGGGAGATAAGCTAATTGGTGCCCCTTCACGTGGAGAAACCTACGCCTGGCCGCTAGCTAATGTGCGCGTCATGTACGCCACCCGCGCCGAGCCCAGCCAAACCTCAGCGGAAGCCAAAATCCTTAAGGCCTACCTCTACTTTGGCCCAGACTCGCGCTCCTGCCAGCTGCTACGCAGCTACGGGGTAACCCACTACTTAACCGAGGACGCCCACTCTAACCTGTGGCCCTACCGCAGCGGGCCCCTGGCAGATGGGCGCGCCCCACTGCGCTGGGATAACTCGCTGGTGCGCTGGCCTACCGACACGATGGAGCTGGTAGATCAGCAAGGCGGGGCCTACCTATACAAGCTGCGCTGCTAGCAAGGGTGCTTATCCGCCCCTTGCGCCGAATTGGTTCGCCTCTGGTGCGCCGCCAAAAAGTCCCCCGAGAGTTCTGCATGAATGAACTGCCTCCCGGGGGACTTTGCTAGTTAACTGACGTGCTCACTGGCCCTGAGCAGCGTACTTGGCCTCAACCTCAGCCTTGAGCGGACGCCACCAGGCTTCGTTGTTGCGGTACCAGTCGATGGTGGCCTGCAAGCCGGAGCGGAAGTCGGTGAACTTAGGCTGCCAGCCCAGCTCCTCAACCAGCTTGGAGTTGTCGATGGCGTAGCGCAGGTCGTGGCCGGGGCGGTCAGCAACGTGCTCGTAGTCGCTGGGGTCGTGGCCCATGAGCTCCAAGATCAGCTCCACAACCTCCTTGTTGTTCTTCTCGCCGTTAGCGCCAATGAGGTAGGTCTCACCGATACGGCCCTTCTCAATGATGTCCCATACGGCGTCGTTGTGGTCTAGTACGTGGATCCAGTCACGCACGTTCTGGCCGGCACCGTAGAGCTTGGGGCGCACGCCGTCGATCAGGTTAGTGATCTGACGCGGAATGAACTTCTCAATGTGCTGGTAGGGGCCGTAGTTGTTGGAGCAGTTAGAGATGGTGGCCTCAACCCCGAAAGACCGCACCCAAGCGCGTACCAGCAGGTCAGAACCGGCCTTGGAGGAGGAGTAGGGGGAGGAGGGGTTGTAAGGGGTGGTGGGGGTGAACTTGGCCGGGTCGTCCAGCTCCAGGTCACCGTAAACCTCATCGGTGGAGATGTGGTGGAAGCGGGTGCCGTGAGCGCGTACGGCCTCTAGCAGGGTGAAAGTACCCACCAGGTTGGTCTTGATGAAGGGGGAGGGGTCACGCAGAGAGTTGTCGTTGTGGGACTCAGCAGCGAAGTGCACCACCACGTCGGCGTCAGCAACTAGCGGGTCAACCGTGTCGCGGTCAGCAATGTCACCCTTAACTAGGGTTACCTTGTCGGTCACATCCGCTAGCGACAGCGGGTTACCGGCGTAGGTTAGCTTGTCTAGGACCGTGATCTTGGCGTCAGGGTGGCGCACCAGGGTCTGGTGTACAAAGTTAGCGCCGATAAATCCAGCACCGCCGGTAATTAGAACGTGCATGGGCTTTCACTTTCTATGCCTGGGAAAACATGCGGAATATGTCAATAATGCCATATCTCGCATGACTCGTCTCTACATCACTAAAGCTGACGTGCTTAAAGCTGATTGGTAAACTACCAACTATGGCGAAAACTGTCTTGGTAACTGGTGCTGGTGGCTATATCGGACGCCACGTGGTGCGAGCCCTACTCGCGCGCGGGCTCGACGTAAGCGTGGTTGACCTGCGCTTAGATGAAGTAGATCCGCGTGCTCGCCGCGTGGATGTGGACCTATTCAATGCTGGCGAGGATATTTACGACCAGCTTGGCCGCCCCGACGCAGTTATTCACCTGGCTTGGCGTGACGGTTTTGTGCACAACTCCCCGGCCCATATTGATGATCTACCCAAGCACTACCACCTGATTGAAAACCTACTAAAGGGCGGTCTAAAGCAGATCGCAGTCATGGGTTCCATGCACGAGGTGGGCTACTGGGAGGGCGCCATCGACGCCGACACCCCCTGCAAGCCGGCTTCTCTCTACGGTATTTCCAAGAACTCCCTACGCCAGATCACCGCCCTGCTAGCCAGCCAGTATGGTGCGCAGATGCAGTGGATTCGCGCTTACTACATTGTTGGCGACGACGCCCACGGCTCCTCAATTTTCTCCAAGCTGCTTGCTGCCGCTAATGAGGGTAAAACCACCTTCCCCTTCACTACCGGCAAGAACCTGTACGACTTCATCTCCATCACCGAGCTGGCCCGCCAGATCTCCGCAGTGGTAGCCCAAGACCAGATCGACGGCATCATCAACGTCTGCACCGGCAAGCCCATGAGCCTAGCCGAGCGGGTAGAGGCCTACATTCACGAAAACAACCTGGGTCTAACCCTGCAGTATGGAGCTTTCCCCGACCGTCCTTACGACTCTCCCGGAGTGTGGGGAGACGCCACCAAGATCGCGCAGATCCTGGCGCTAAGTGGCGAGAGCCTGGAGGCCTGAGTGAAACGCGCTGGTATTTTCCTGTTCTATGACCCTGAAGGCAAAGTAGACGACTACATCCTGGGCTGCTTGGGTTCACTCCAGCAGCACATGGACTACCTGCTGGTGGTGTCTAACTCGCCCCTGGATGAGACTAACCGTAAGCGTCTAGAGTCAGTCTCTAGCGAAGTTATGGAGCGCAAGAACGTCGGTTACGACGTCGGCGCTTACCGTGACGGCCTACGCCACCTGGGCTGGGACCATATGGGTGACTATGACGAGCTGGTGCTGTTTAACTACACCTTCTTCGCTCCCATTCACCCCTGGGCTGGCCTATTTGAGCGCACAGACAAGTGGGACACCGACTTTTGGGGCATCACTGAACATGATGAGGTACGCCCCCACCCCTTCCTACCTAAACTGGTTATGCCCCGCCACATCCAGTCTCACTGGATCGCGGTGCGTTCCAGCCTGAGCACCACTAAAGACTGGCGCACCTACTGGGAAGACATGCCCCCAATTGAGTCCTACAACGACTCTATCCAGTGGCACGAAAGCCGCTTCACCGGCTACTTTAACGCTCTGGGCTACCGCCATGAAGTGGCCTATAACGTAGATGACTACCCTTCAGCTAACCCGGTGTTTGATAACGCCAGTTTGCTACTACAAGACGGCTGCCCCATCCTTAAGCGCCGCAACCTGTTCCACAATCCTTTGCACCTAGACCGCTTTGCGATTATTGGCGCGGACATGCTGGAGCAAGCCCGCGCGGCCGGCTATGACACGGATTTGATCCTGTCTAACCTGGCACGCACCTCTAAGCCCCGCGACCTGGTCACTAACGCTGGCCTGACCTGGGTGGTGCCCCAAAGCGCCAGTGGGGAAACCTACGCCGCTGCCGCCAAACAGAAAGTTTTGGCTGTAGCCCACATTTTCTATGCCGATATGGCTGAGGAAATTCTTCAGCGCCTATCGGTGCTGCCCAAGGGCTACTATTTGGTGGCCACCACCTCTAATGAGGAAAACCAGGCCCAGATTAGCGCCGTCATGGAGCGCTACGGGGTTGAAGGTGAAGTGCGCGTAGTGGCCTCCAACCGGGGCCGCGACATTGGTGCTTTCCTAGTTGACTGCAATGACGTGCTGTCCAGTGACAAGTGGGACATTGTGGTCAAGATTCACTCCAAGAAATCCGTGCAGGATGACTACAACGCCGCCCAGCTGTTCAAAACTCACCTGTACGACAACCTACTAAATTCACGTGCGCATGTGGCCAATATTTTGGCTGAATTTGCCGCCCACCCCGCCCTGGGGATGGTGCTAGCGCCGCTGCCGCACATGGGTTACCCAACCATGGGCCACGCCTGGTTCACTAACCGTGAGCCGGCTCAGGCTGTGGCCAAGCGCCTGGGGATTAACGTCCCCTTCGATAAGGACATGCCCCTGGCCACTTATGGCTCCATGTTCATTGCTCGTCCCCAAGCCTTAGCCAAGCTGGTTAACGCCGGTTTCAAGCCCGAAAACTTCCCCGTTGAGGGCGGCTATAAGGATGGCTCTTTGGCCCACGTGCTAGAGCGCCTAATGGCCTACGCTGCCCTGAGCGAAGGTTTCTATGTGCGCCCGGTACTAGCCCCCAAGTGGGCTGAGGTTTACTACGGCTACTTGGAGTACAAGCTGGCCGCAGTCTCATCCTTCCTACCTCCCTTCACTATTGATCAGGTTCCCTACCTTAAAGCTCACGGCGGTCCGATACCCAACGTGTTGGCAAGCATCAAAGTCAACATCATGTTGCGCCAACCCAAGGTAGGCAATGCGCTTAAACCCGCGTATCGCTTAGTTCGTAAAGGTGCCGCGACTGTACGTAAGCTACATCGACACTAAGGAGGGTAATGAACGAGCGTAAACGGGTCATTGATCTGACCTGGAGGATGGCTCGGCGCTCTATTTCCTCAGAATTTAAGGGAACTGCGCTGGGCCGTGCCTGGTCGTTTATCAACCCGCTAGCCACTATCGCGGTTTTCTCCGTGATTTTCGGTTTGGTTTTCCGTGGCGGGGTAGAGCCTGGTAAAAACTCAGGAATTGATGCTTTCGCGCTGTGGATCGGCGTGGGCATTATTGCCTGGAACTTTATCTCTAACTCAGTTATGCGGTCCATGGATTCCCTAGTGGGTAACGCTGGGCTATTAACTAAGGTGTATTTCCCGCGCCAAACCCTGGTTTATTCAGCGGTATTGGCTTTGGTTTATGATTTTGCCTTTGAATTAACGGTGCTACTGGTAATTATGCTGATTGCCGGTGGTCCTACAGTGCTGCTGTTTATTCCGCAGCTAATTGCTATTACCGTTTTAGCGGCCGTATTTACTACTGGTCTGGGTATGATGCTGGCTATTGCTAGTGTCTATTTCCGCGACATCTCTCACCTCTGGCAGATTTTTAACCAGGTGTGGATGTATGCCTCGGGTGTGGTTTTTCCGCTGTCTATGCTTGATCAGCTGCAAAACCGACTGTTTAACCAGGGCTGGCAAATTAATGGTCACCCCCTGCCGCTGACTACCACTTTCCGCATGAACCCGGCTGAGCTGTTCCTAGAGGCCTACCGTAGCTGCCTATACGATTTTGCTAACCCTTCGCTGGGTGTGTGGCTTGGCTGCCTAGGCTGGGCCGTACTGTCTTTTGCAGTAGGACGCTGGGTCTTTAGCCGCTACAGTGCACGCATTGTGGAGGAACTGTAATGACTAACGCAATTACTATTAACGACGTTTCTAAACGGTTTAGGGTTTATAAAGACCGTAACCAGTCCCTTAAAGGTACATTTTTGAAGGGACGCCGGGCCCATTATGAGGATTTTTGGGCGCTTCAGGATATTACTTTCGATATTCCTGCCGGTAAAACTTTCGGTTTGATGGGGCATAACGGTTCGGGTAAATCTACCCTGCTTAAATGTATTGCCAAAATTCTTACCCCCGACACTGGCTCTATTAATGCAACCGGTCGTATGGCCGCCATGCTGGAGGTTGGTTCGGGTTTCCACCCGGAACTATCGGGGCGTGAAAATATTTACCTGAACGGCGCCATTTTGGGTATGAGCCCTAAAGAGATTGACTCTAAACTTGACGCCATTATTGATTTTTCCGGCGTGGAGCGCTTCATTGACCAGCCGGTTAAAAACTATTCCTCAGGCATGTATGTGCGCCTGGGCTTTTCAGTTTCTATCCATGTAGAGCCCGATATTTTACTGGTTGATGAGGTACTTGCGGTTGGTGACCTAGAGTTCCAAAACAAGTGCATGGAGAAGTTTGCCCAGCTTAAGCAAGATGGCCGCACAGTAGTGGTGGTTAGCCACGGCCTTGAGCAGATGCGTTCCTTCTGTGACCAGGCAGCTTGGCTAGATCACGGCAAGCTGGTGGAGGTGGGTAACGCCGCCCAGGTGGTAGACACTTACTCTGACGTGGCCCACCAGGCCATTAAGGTTGAAGGCGGCGGTACTCGCTTTGGTACCGGCCAGGCACAGATCACCAAGATTGAAGTGCTTGATGAGTCCGGTGCGCCGGTAACTATGGTGCGTCCGGGCCAGGCAGTAAATATTCGCCTGGATTATGAAGCCCATGAGCGCATTGAGGAGCCCGTTTTTGGGGTTTCTATCGACAGTCGCGACGGCGTATGGGTGTGGGGCCTGCATGGGCGCGACGCCGGATTTGTGCCCCGCTCTATTGAGCCCGGTCGTGGCAGCCTACAGGTGCACATTCCGGCCTTGAACCTGTCACCGGGTTCTTTCACTATCTCCGCAGCCATCCAAAACAAGGAAATGACCGCGATTATTGATGCCCTGCAAAGGGGACGGCGTTTTGATGTGCTGCCTGGGCCGGGTATGGAAAGCGGCGGCATAGTAATTTTGGGGGCCAGCTATGGCAACCTGCAGCCTGAGCGTGAAATGCTTTCGATCACCCCACGTGGCAAAGCCGAGTTTGATCAGCTAGCTCGTGAACAGATCCGGCTAGCTGAAGAACTGCGCAAGCAGAAGGAAGCTGAGCGCGAAGCCGAGCAAAACCAAGACGGAGCAGAAGGCTGAGCCGCTAAAGAGCGCAGCTTTACTCACTGCTCGCTGACCCACGCAGTTTGTTTAGACGGGCACTTAAAGTGCTCTCTTGCAGCTGCCCGGTCAGTTCTTGTAGTTGGACTAGTTGCTCGCTTAACTGCTGAACCTGCTTAGTTAAGGCGGCCACCTGCTGGTTTAAATCCGCGTGTACCAGGTTTAGAGCCTCATGTACACCCTGGGAAACCTGCTCAAGCTGGGCCTGGGAGCGGCGATAATATTCGGCGCTAACCAGCGCCTGGCCTAAAGCCGGGCTGGGGGAGTCGGTACGCAGATAGCTTTCCCTAATAGCCAGGTTGTCTTGCTGATGCTCTAGAGCGGCAGTGATCACCGAGTTGCCACTTTCACCAGCCAAACCTGGGCGCTGATGCCAAAAAGCTAGCGCCGGCCCCTCTAGGAAACCTGCCGGCTGAGCCTGCAATAGACGCAGGTTAAAGTCCCAGTCAGCCTGGGTGCTCAGCCGCCCATCCCAATGCCCCACCAGATCAGCGCTGGTGCGGCGAATTAGCTGGGAAATAGGGGGAATATAGTTACCCACCAGCATATCGATCAGATTGAAACTGTGGCGTTCTAAAGCCAAATCGGCTCGCTCAAGAATAGTGATAGTGCCGTCAGATTCAAGTTTTTCGCTAACTAGCTGGGTGCGTGCAGCCACCGCCCCCAGGTGGGGATGAGCCTGCAAAAATGCCACAGTTTGGCTTAAAAACTGCGGGTCCCAAGTGTCGTCGTCGTCGTGAATAGCGAAGAAGGGGGCGCTAGCGCAGGCCAAACCAGACTCCAGGGCAGCCTCGCGCCCGTTAGAGACCCGGTTAGTCACCACCTGGGTGCGCTCCTGCAGCTCAGGGGTGGTTTTATCCAGGGCCTCCTGCACAATTTGGGTTTCGCCGCCGTCATTAACAATGATCAGCTCATAGTCATCAAGCTGTTGGCCCTCCACGCTGGTTAGGGCGCGGGAGAGAAAAATGGGGCGATTGCGGGTACGCATAATCACACTAACTAGCGCGCTCATGGTTTTCTCCTAAAACTAGCTAAAACTAGCCGATACGTGCGTACAGATCCTGCGGGGCGTGGGCTAGGGCCTGAACTAAACCCTGGGCGCGAGCCTGACGCTGGGGGCCTAAAAGCATACGCCCACCGGTATTAACCAGGGCCCGAGCCGCCACCGAGGCTGGCGCATAGCGGGTGGCTACGCGCAGACGGTTGCGGGTGTTCCAGGTGGTAAAAGCCGCTGAGGCCGAATCGGATGAAGCCGCGTGGGCGTGGCGGGCTTGGGCTTGGCGCACATATTGCACGCGGTAGCCGGCGCGGCGCAGGCGGTAGGAAAAATCGGTGTCCTCGTAGTACATGAACAGGTCTTGACGCATCCCACCCAACTGACGCCAGGCGCGGGCACTAATCGCGCAGGCCCCGCCGCAAATACCAAACACTTCAGGGCTGTCATGTTCCTGCTTGGCTGGGGCCAGCCAGGAGCGGTCATGGCCGTTACCGCAGGCATCTACTATGTTGCCGGTGGAGTTGATTAGCTCCACACCGCTTGGGTCGCTAACCCAGATGCCGCCATCTAGACCCCGCAGCTGGGCTGAGCCGGTGCTGTGGGTGGCGCCAGCGGTGGGCTCGGTTTGGGCTTCGACACCGGGGTCGCTAGGGGCGAGGCCGGGGGAGTCAAGGCCGATGGCGCTGGGGTCGCTAGGGGCGAGGCCGGGGGAGTCAAGGCCGACGCCGCCGGGGGCCTGTGGGCTGGGGGACTGTGAGCTGGCGGATTCGACGCCGCCGGGAGCCTGTGGGCTGGAGGGCTCGACGGCGCTGGGGGCCTGCGGGCTGGCTGGCTCGGCGCCGTCGCCAACAAGACGCCACCTACCCTCCAAAAGCAGGCGGGCAGTAGTGGCCTCCACCAGATCGCGACCCAGCGGGGCAGTCAGGGCGTCAACAAAGCCCTCCAGGGCGTAGGCATCACTGTTTAGCAGCACCAAGGCGTCCTGGCGCAGGTTACGTGCCCCCAAGTTAACCCCATAGCCAAAACCACCGTTACGTCTAGCTTGCACCAGGCCAAAGCGGGCCGGGCCGGCGCTACCCAGCTTGGCACCCAGGCGGCGCAGGTGAGCCAGGGAATTATCGTGCGGATCGGCGCTGGCAGAGGCATTATCCACCACCACCAGCTCATCACCAGCTCGCAGCTGGGGCCACAGGGAGCGGGCAGCACGCTCAGTTAACAGCGGGGTACGCCAGTTAACGATTACTACCCGCACACTTTTACGCTGCTGACTCACTTTTGGGCCTGCTCCATAACCTGCTGGTAGACGCGCAGATGCGCCTTCGCGCAAGCCTTCCAAGTCATGGTTTGGGCGCGCTCATAGCCAGCCAAAGCAAAATGATCATGCTCACGGCCAAGCACCCGACGCAGCCCGGCAGCAATCTGGTCGGGGTCGCTAGGCTCCACCAAAATTCCGCAATCACCGGCCACCTCAGCGGTGGAAGTACCCAGCGAAGTCACCACCGGCACCGAATGGGCCATAGCCTCAAGCACCGGCAGGCCAAAACCTTCCCAATAGGAGGGGAACACAAAGGCACGCGCCCCTGCATAGGCTTGCTGCAAAGTATCTTGGGCCAGGTGTCCGAGCACGTGCACACGGGAAGTGCCGATAGCCTGAATCAACTGGCGCTCCACGGCGTCGTCGCCCCACCCGCTGGGACCCACCAAAACCAGATCCAACTGCGGGAACTCGCCAGCAATACGGGAAAAAGCATGCAGCAAGCCGGGCAGGTTTTTACGCGGCTCACGGGTGCCAGTCCACAATACATAGGGACGCGAAAGCCCATAAGCGGTGCGGAAAAGATCAATCTGGGAGGCGCTTACCTCCTGAACACTAACGCCGTGAGGAATCACATGCACGCGCTCAGAGTCAATTCCGGCCTCATAGCAGTCATCGGCGGTGGCCTGGGAGGGCACAATCACCGCCTGGGCCTCATTAATGGTGCGCTGCAAAGACTTACGGAAATAGCTGTTACCGCGCTTAGTGAAATGCTCGGGGTTACGCAAAAATGCCAGGTCATGCACGGTTACCACAAGCGGCTTACGAGTGGGGGGAATAGCCCAGGTGGTGGCGTGAACCAGGTCAGAAGCCGGCAAAATGGACTCAGCCAGGGGAGAGTGCAAACGGTTCCAGGCCTCATACAGGGCCGGGCGCGGCAAATTCGCGTAACGCACCGGCATAGTCTCCAAACCCACCGCGCTGGAGCCCGGATCATTATGGCTACGGCGGGCGGCAATACCGGCAACCTTCACCCCCTGGGCGCGCAGGCTGTGGGCCAGGTTAGTGATATAAGTGCCAGAACCACCAGGTACCGGCTGCCACATTTGCTCTACCACCATGGCCACGCGCACATCATTAGGCGCCTGAAAATCGCCTTGAACGGCGTCTTTAGCGGTTGAAGACTCAGTGGCGGGGGCGGAAGCAAACGACAATCGCATGTGCCAAGACTACCGCCCAGGCCTTTACCTTTATGCTAGTGACATGAAGGTGCTGCTAGATGCCACGGCCATCCCTGCAAATTTGGGCGGCGTGGGACGATATGTAGATGATTTGGTGCCATGTTTGGTATCCCAGGGCGTTAACTTGGCTTTGGCGGTGCAAAGCCGCGACGCCGAGCATTTCGCCGCCCGCGCCCCGCGCGCTCACATCATCACCGTGCCACACCTGCTTGAACGCCGCCCGGTGCGTATGGCTTGGGAGCAGTCGGGCCTGCCGGCCCTGGTACGTAAGTGGCGTCCGGATGTACTGCACTGCCCCCACTACTCCTACCCCACGCGCATGGCGCTACCCAATGTGGGCGTGGCCGTAACCTTGCATGACGCCACGTTCTTCTCCCACCCCCAGGCCCACTCGCCGCTAAAGCAGCGGTACTTCACCGCCGCCATCACCCGCGCCTCCAACCACGCCGACGCGCTGATTGTGCCCTCCATTGCCACCCGCGACGAATCCATCAAATACGCCGGGGGTAGCCCCGAAAACTACTTCGTGGCCTACCACGGGGTAGACACCAAGCGTTTCTACCCGGTCTCAGACGCTGAACGCGAGCGCGTAGCCGCCTCCCTAGGCCTAGCCGGCCAGCCCTACATTGGTTTCCTGGGCACACTAGAGCCGCGCAAGAATGTGCCCGCACTGGTACGGGCCTGGGTGCAGGCCTTTAGCCAGCAGCCCAACCCACCGGCCCTGGTGCTAGCGGGCGGTAAAGGCTGGGATGAAGAAATCGAGCCGGCCCTAGCGGGCGTGCCCAGCCACATGCGCGTGCTGCGCCCAGGCTACCTGCCGCTAGAGGATCTACCCGGCTTCCTCTCCGGCTGCCAGGTTTTGGCTTACCCCAGTGTGGGCGAAGGCTTTGGCCTACCGGTGCTAGAAGCCATGGCTTGCGGCGCGGCCGTGCTAACCACCCGGGAGCTGTCTTTGCCTGAGGTGGGTGGCGACGCCGTAGCTTACTGTGAACCCGACGTCGACTCTATCGCCGAGGCCCTAAGCTCACTTAGCGCTGACGCCACCTTACGCCAGCAGCTAGGGGCAGCCGCCCAAAAGCGCGCCAGTGAATTTACCTGGCAGCGCGCGGCGGTAGAACACATTAAGGCCTATGAGTATGCCGCTGCAGCTAAAGCCTAAAATGCTGGTAAAACTGCGGCAAAACACGGCTTTTCTAACCGCCTTGGCGGTAGTGGCGGCGCTGGCAGCAGCTTTCGCGGCAGCAGTGCTAATTATTCCCGTCAAAGGCGGACACCTATCCGATAAGCAACAGCTACTGCGCGACTCGCTTTCGGGCGGTTTTGTGTCAGTCAAAAACGGTGACACCATTCAACAGCGCTTTACTGCCGCTGAAAACGGTTTAAACGGACTACAAGGCCAATTCAAACTGGGCATTATGGACTCTAGTTGCCGTCTAGAGCTGCGGCTAAGTGAAGTCCACGCCCAGCCCGGCACCCAAGCTTTGCTGCCCCCGCCGAGTAAATCCCCAGCGCAAGGCAGCACCCAAGTGCAAGGCAGCACCCAAGCGCAAGCGGCGGCGTCGGCCCCAAACGTGGCTAGCCCAAACGCGGCTAGCCAAAACGCTGCAGCCACCCCCAGCCCGACCACCACGCAAGTAGCCAGCCAAAGCCTGCCCTGTGCCCAAGTCATGGTCAATGAGTCAGGCACCAAAATTATGGGTTTTAAACCCATCGCCAACTCCAAAGGTAAAACCTACCAAGTGGCGCTCAGCGTTAAAGCTGACAAACCCACCGTGGTAGTCACCCGCTACTACAACCCGGTCTCAGCTACAGACCCCGACCGCCCCAACGAAAAACGCAAACGCCACGTAGACAACCAACCCAACTACCAGGTCAAAACCGGTGAACAGGTACTTAAAGCCGGCGGGGCCACCCTCAACAACCAAGAACTAGCCGGGCGCGAAGAAAACCTACGCGGCACCGGAGAAATCACCACCACCTCCCTACTACCCATCTATTCCGATGCCGGCTGGTGGGGCACTTTACAGCGCGGCCTGCAACGCTCCCAAGCGCTAGGGCCCTGGTGGGTCAGCACCCCCGCGTTAGTGATTTGGTTTGCGGCCACAGCGGTCAGTGCCGTAGCCGCCGCCGTTCTAGCGGTGCGGCGCTCGCGGTGGACTGTGGCGCTGGTGGGGGCTTTTGCCCTGTTCCAGGCGCTAGTGTGGGCGGCAGTTATCCCTATTTTCAACGGGATGGACGAGTACCAGCATGTGTCCTATATCCAGTATTTAGCTACCCACAATGGCCCAGATAGTGGCCTAACTCAGGGACAAGCTAACTACTCTCCACAGCTAGTACGCGCCTATGAAGCCTCCAACCTGTTCTACGCCTGGGGCGCGGACCGTTTTGACTACAGCCAGATTTCCTCGCTAAATAGCCAGCTGAATCAGCTGCCTGAGCGGGCGCTGGTACGTCCGCAAGTAACCCAGTACCCGCCCGGCTATTATCTGGCTGGGGCACTGGTATATAAGCTTTCGCCGCACACGGGCCTGAGTCAGTACTACGATGTGCGCCTACTATCAGTAGCTTTAGCGGTAGTGGGGGCACTGGGCATGGCTTACTTTGCCAGCCAGCTGTTCCCGCGCCGGGCTTTGGTGGCCACGCTCGTGTCTTTGTCGGCGCTAGCTCACCCGATGATGGCCCACCAAAGCGCCATTATTAATAACGACATTTTGGTGATTAGCGCCAGTATCTGGGCCCTGGCTTTAGCTACCTGTGCCCTAAATGCGCAGCGCCCCCTGCGTTGGCTAGCTGGTGCAGGTGTGGCTACCGGTATTGCTATGGCTAAACCGCAAGGCATTTTGATTGCGGCCATGGTGGCTTTGGCGCTCATTGTGGTGGCGGTGCGTGCTCCTAGCTTCAAGCTAGCTCTTAAAGGCGGCTTGCTTAGCGGCGGCGGGTTCATTGCCGTGTATATCTGGTGGCCTATCTATCGCGTCATAGTGGGTTTTGGTTCAGTGATTGCTGCCCCGCGCCCACAGGTGAACCTGGTAAATACTGGGGGAGGCCTAGCTATGGGGGCTGTGCGTCAGCGTGGCTTGTGGGAGCAGTGGCAGCTGTTCTGGAATGACCAGAGTGTAGATGACTACACCCTGTTTAAAGCCCGCTGGATTAAGCAGTTCTTCGGTAACTTTGGCTGGCTGGATGTGTTCTACCCAACACGTATCTATAACTGGCTGGCTCAGATTATGACGCTGTTTGCGCTTGTCTGCCTGCTCTGGGTGGCCCAGCGCTGTGTGCGGCTGGCGCTTAACCGCTTGCGTCCGCTAGCTGCTGGTGCCGACGACGCCGCTGGGGATGGTGGCGATGCCGCCCCGCAGGCTGATGAGACTGCGCAAGGCGGCGCCGTCGTCGCCAAAGAGCAGGCAGGCCGACAGCTGGGAGCTATACGCAACCAAACCGCCACCTGGATCTGGTGGTGCCTGGCGTTAACTGTAGGCTACCTGGTAGCTATTAACCTGCTGGGCTTTATCTACTCCATCATGGCTGGACACGACGACCTGCTCCAAGGCCGCTATATCCTGCCTGCCGTGGCAGGGCTATACGCTCTGCCTGCCCTGTTAACCCAGGCAGCAGCGCAAAGCCTGCAAAATAATCCCTGGCGTCCAGTGCGTGGCGCGTGGCTAGATAAACTAGTGCCAGCCGTGGCCTTAGTGGTTTTCGCCGCAGTCATGGCGCTGAACTTAGCGGGGCTGGGGGTTATCTTCGAGCGCTTCTATGTGTAATATTTCTAGCTTTTTAAAGCATAAAGTCACGGTAGCGGCTAACCTATTATTAGGCCGCGTCAGTTTGAGAACGGAAAAGTAATGCCCGATCAGTTAACCGTTGAATCTACTCCTATCCCCGGATTCCTACGCCTGACTTTGCCTGTCCATGGAGACAACCGCGGTTGGTTCAAGGAAAACTGGCAGCGTGAAAAGATGGTGGCGCTGGGTCTGCCCGATTTTGGCCCGGTGCAAAACAACATCTCATTTAACGATGAGGTGGGTGTTACCCGCGGTATTCACGCCGAGCCCTGGGACAAGTACGTTTCGGTAGCCACCGGTAAGGTTTTTGGTGCCTGGGTGGATTTGCGTGAAGGCCCTAGCTTCGGCCAGGTCTACACCACCATCATTGAGCCGGGCGTGGCCGTCTATGTGCCGCGCGGGGTGGGTAACTCATACCAGACCCTAGAGCCCAACACGGCCTACACCTACCTGGTCAACGACCACTGGTCGCCGGACGCCGAATACACTTTCTTGAACCTAGCTGATGAAACTGTGGCCATTGACTGGCCCATCAGCCTGGATAAAGCCATCTTGTCTGACAAAGACCTGGCTCACCCGCGTCTAGAGGCAGTGACCCCCTTCCCGCCGGCAGTCAAGCGTGCGCTGGTAACCGGCGCCCACGGCCAGCTGGGCCGCGAGCTGATGCGTCAGCTACCCCAGGCCGGCTACCAGGTCACCGGGGTGGATCTACCTGAGGTAGACATTTCTGACACTGAGGCCATGGAGGCTTTTGATTTCTCCGCCTACGACGTGGTGATTAACGCCGCCGCTTGGACTGACGTGGATGGCGCCGAAACTGCCCAGGGCCGCCCGCTGGCTTGGAAGGCCAACGCCACTGGCCCGGCTAACCTGGCCCGCGCCGCCGCCAAGCACGGCTTCACCCTGGTGCATATCTCCACCGAGTATGTTTTTGATGGCACCGCCCAGGCTCACACTGAAACTGAGCCGCCCAGCCCGCTAGGTGTATACGCCCAGTCCAAGGCTGGTGGTGACGCCGCCGTCAGCGCCGCCCCCAAGCACTACCTGGTACGCACCAGCTGGGTGGTGGGTGAGGGCAAGAACTTCATCCGCACTATGGCTGGCCTAGCTGAGCGCGGCGTCAAGCCGTCCGTGGTTGATGACCAGGTGGGTCGCCTAACCTTCACCAGTGACTTGGCTAGCGGCATTATCTACCTGCTGGGTCAGCAGGCCCCCTACGGCACCTACAACCTCACCGGTGGTGGCGAGGTAGTGTCTTGGGCGCAGGTAGCTAAGCGTGTTTATGAGCTAACCGGCCATGACCCCGCTGACGTAACCCCCATCAGCACCGCCGAGTACTTTGCTGGTAAGCAGGTAGCTCCCCGCCCGCTGGTGTCCACCATGGATCTGAGCAAGATTGAGGCCATTGGCTTTAAGCCTTCTGATTCCATGCAGTTGCTAGAAACATACGTGCAAACCCTGCGTTCCTAAGCATTAACTAACCCTGGACCTGTTAATTTAGGTCCAGGGTTAAGTTTATATATGAAAGGTGCAGCCTCGTGAAGCTACCGCGTGTACCCCGAGCAGCATTGGTGGTGCTGGCTTTTTGCTTCGCTTTAGTCAGTGGCTTTAGCTGGGTTGTGGCCTCTGCGCCTGGCTCTAGCCCTGACGACGACTACCACCTGGTGTCCATGTGGTGCCCGCGTCCGGTTACTGAAAGCTGCGCCACTAAGGTAGTGCAGGGCCAGCTGCGGGTGGGTGTGCCCGAGGCCTTACCGGGTTCTACCTGTTCTTCTTTCCACGTCGATATTTCGCAGGCGATGTGTAATCGCTACTCCGATAAGCGCATCAGTTACTCGCTGCGTTACGACGACGGTAACTACCCTTACGGCTACTACCACTTCCACCACATGTTTAAGCCCCTGGGCGTGCAGGGCCTGGTGATAGCTTCACGCACTACCAATATGGTTATAGCCCTGGCTTTGCTGGGGTCAATTGGCCTGCTGGCGCCGCCTAAACTGCGCGGGGCTTACCTGCTGGCCATGGGGGCTGCCTGGATGCCAATTGGCATCTATTTCATAACTTCTAATAACCCCTCTAGCTGGTCCGTTACGGGCGTGGCCGGCTTTAGCGCGGGGTTGCTGGCCTCCCTTTATGCCAGTGGACGACGGCGCTGGTACCTGCTGGCTTTGGCTTGCGTGGGGGCGCTGCTGTGCTACACCTCGCGGGCGGATGCCTCTTTCCATATCTTTGTGGTGGCGCTAGCTATCTGCGTTGCCTGCGCTAAGTGGCGCACTCACAAGGTACAGCTGGCTGTGGCCACCTTGGCCAGCGTAATTGGCGTGTATCTGATGTTATCCTCAGGCTCTGCCACTATCGCTGAGGGGCACGCTGAGGCAGTTTCCCCGCAGCAGAAGCTTGAAGCTATAGAACTTAACGTAACCCACCTAGCTAAGTTCTTCTCCGGTTTTTGGGGTCTGTGGGCTGGGGCCGGCTGGAAGGATATTCCTTCTGACGGCTACTCGGGCATGATCGCCATTTTGCTGGTGGGCTTCATTGTCATGCTGGGCGCTGAGCGTATTGGTTGGCGCAAGGCTATGGGGGCAATTATTACCCTGGGAGCTATGGTCGGTATTTCGGTGCTGGTAGCTACCCCGCCGGCTTTCCCCAACATGTTTGCCTACCAGCCGCGCTACGCTCAGCCGCTACTGTTTGCCTGGCTGCTGCCCTGGTTGTTCCTGGGTATTAAACGTCCGCTACTGAGCCGCTCACAGGCCGTGCTGTACTGGGCTGGTATGGTGGCCGTCAACGCGGTGTTCATGCATAAACTGATTTTCCGCTACACCCATGGCCTGGTGGGTGGACGCCACTTCTTAAACCTCAACTTTGATGTGCAATGGTGGTGGCAAGACGCCCAGCTGACCCCTATGAGCACCTGGATGGTGGGGGCTTTGGCTTTCGCGCTGGCCTCAGGTATTACTATCTGGCTGCTGTTTGGGCCTGGAGCTATTAGTACGCCGGCTGAGTTAGCAGCCCCAAGTGGCGCTGCTATAGCCGACGGTGCCCCTGAGCCCGCTGCCAGCGCTGCTGAGCCTCCTGGCGCTGGCGAATCTGCCCCTAGCGTCGCTGCCAAGGCCGGCGCCGCTGAAGCTGCTGGCACCGCTGAGGCCGCCGTCGGCTCTGAAACCACCAGCGCATCCTAAGGAAATCAGTGCTTAACTCTTTACTGATTATTATCCCGGCCTGGAATGAGGCTGAGGTTATTGGCTCAGTGCTTGAAGAGCTTACCGATTTCTACCCTGACGCCCAGGTGTTGGTGGTCTCTGATGGCTCCACTGACGCCACCGCCCAGGTGGCTCGCGCCCATGGCGCTAAAGTACTGGAGCTGCCCTACAACCTGGGGGTGGGTGGAGCTATGCGCGCTGGCTACCTGTACGCTCAACGCCACGGCTATGACTACGCCCTACAGCTTGACGCCGACGGCCAACACAACCCAGCTGATATTCCCCAGCTGCTACAGGCAGCCACCCAAAGTGGCGCCAATGTGGTGATTGGGGCCCGTTTTGCGGGCCAGGGTAACTACAAGGTACGCGGTCCGCGTGCCTGGGCTATGAAGCTACTTTCAGTGGTGCTTTCACGGGTAACCCATACCCGCCTTACTGACACCACTAGCGGCTTTAAACTCTGCGATAAGCGCGCAATTAAACTGTTTGCAGCCAACTACCCGGCGGAATATCTAGGCGACACGGTAGAAGCCCTGGTTATTGCTGCCCGCTCAGGCTTAAAAGTCACCCAGGTGCCGGTGCATATGCGTCCGCGCGCCGGGGGAGAACCCTCCCAAAATCCCTTTAGGGCTGCCAAGTTCTTGTTGCGTGCTATTTTGGCTTTGGGCGTGGCCCTAACCCAAAACAAAGCTAGCACTGTGGAGGCATAATGCATCATCAGTCAAGCTACTGGTTAGGCGTTGTTTTTGGCGTCATTGTGTTCGTGACGGTGTTTATTCGCCTGCGTAACTACGGCATGAAGGAACGCTACTGCACCTGGTGGATTGTTATTGCGGTTGGTTCAGTGCTGTTTTCGGTGTTCCCCAACCTGCTAAATGGCTTGTCGCGGGCTCTGGGGGTGCTCTCCTCCATGAACCTGGCGTTTTTTGGTGCCGGGGTGGTGCTATTGCTGCTGTCGCTGCGGTTAAGCGTGGATTTATCTCACGACGACGCCGAACGCCGCCGTCTAGCTGAAGAAATCGCCTTGCTGCGCCAAGAAGTGGAGCAGCTAAAACAAGAACGCGACCAGCGCCCACCTACCAAGCTCAGCTAGCCGTCAAACAAGTCCCGCTAGTTAGAGCCGGCGCCCCGCTAATTAGAGGCGGGCAATCTCAGTTAGCTAGCACCCGGGCGGCAATCTGCTCATACTGGCGTGCGCGTACCGGCCAACTCCACTGTTCAAGCAGCTCACGGCTGGCAGGAGCCTTAGGTGCGTGCAGCATAGCGGTGATTGCCTTACTCATGGCCGCCACCGTGCGGGTGCTAGTGATGTTTACCGGCGCTCCTTGAGCCTCAAGCAGTTGGGCTCCAGGCACGGGGAAGGTAACTACCCGCCCACCTTCAGCGATAGCCTCCAGCAGGGTGGTTTGGAAGCCCTCAGATAAGACCGTGGGGTTTACTAGAGTGGCTCCAGCAATGGCTTGGCGTACCTGGGCTGGGGTGACGCGCCCGGGGATGTCGACGACGTCGTCTAGCTTAAGCTGAGCCGCCAAGTCACGGGCCGCCTGCAGTTGGGCGCCGTCACCAAGCATCTGGCCAGTTACCTGCTGGCCTGCGCCGCGCAGCTGAGCCAAGCAACGCAGGTAGGTCTCCCAACCTTTACCCTCCACCATGCGACCAATAAACACCAGGTGGTTGGGGCGCTGCGGGCCGCTGTAGGAGGTCTCAGGCAGGTTAATTGCGTTATAGAACACCTGTGGGTCTTTGGCGCCTAGACGGCCAGCGAAGTTAGCGGCAGCCTCAGAAACCCCCAAAACCTGGGCGGCGTGGGTGGTTATGTAGCGGCCTAAACTCAGGTCTACAACCCGCGAACCGATAGCAATAATCGGGTTGGAGTTGTTAACAAAGTTGGAGCCATGCTCGGTGTGGATATAGGGGATACCCGCTTTTTGTGCGGCGCGGGCACCCACAAAACTCATCGGGAAAAAGCGAGTGTGGGTGGAAACCACATCAATATGCTTGGCTTTAAGGAAGCTGCTGATAGCGTTGGCACTACCCAGGGCGGGGTAGCTGATTACTTCTGCGATAGGCAGATGACCGATACCGGTAAGCACCTGTACTTTACCGTCCTGGCGGACGGATCGCTCAGAGTCTAAAGTCAGCACCCACACCTTATGGCCCAGCTGGGTGAGCTGATCAGCCAGGTTAAATGCGTGCATCTCCACGCCACCTAAACGCGGCGGGTAGGTGTTTAACACCATTGCGAAACGCATTACTTCTCCTTCGGACGACGCAGCTGCATAGTGAGCCAAAAACAGATTACTGTGGTGGCCATTGCGCCCAGATAGGCTAGCGAGGCACCAAGCAACCCTAATGGCGGGATAGCTGCCACCACCAGTACGGTAATGACCACAGCGGCAGCAGCGTAACCCCAGAATACAGCCCGTTGCAGGCGCATGGTGGTAAGTGCGTAATACAAAATTACGGCGGCGGCGTTGAGGGCCCCGCCCCCTACCAGCACCACCAATTCCAGGCGGTAACCGGAAATGTCTTGGCCAAAGAATAGATTCAAGATGGGCACGCCAATAGTCACCGTAGCTAAAGCCACTGCGGCAAAAGCCCCTACAGTGGCTAGCAGGCCCCGGCGCACAATAGCGCTAAAACCACCCCAATTATTTTCCACCCAGTAGGTGGCCATGCGGGTCAGCAGCGGCCTAAACACCAGCAGGGAAAGCATATTGATAGCCACTGCCGGCATGTAGATGATCGCGAAGTAGCCTTGGGCGGTGAAATCCATGAAGTACTTGATGCCATAACGCGGGGCGTTAGACAGGTACATGGCTGTAAATGAAGCCAAAAACAGGGGCGCGCATTCAATCAAGAGGCGCTTAATAGCCGCCCAATTCCAGCTGGGGGTGATACCAAAACTGGCACGTGCGCCGGGGTAGAAGGCCACCACCAGGGCCACCACTGAAACCGCCAGGGAAACTAGGGAAGCGATAAACAGCGAATCGGTTAGCACCACCAGCAGGCAGAAAACCGCCATGGTGGTGAAAATACGCCAAAATGAGGCGCGCGCCCCTAAATCTAGGCGCCCTTCACGCTGAAACTCGCTGTAAAAAACATCCTCATAGGCGTCAAAAACCCGCAGTAAAGCAATCGCAATAACCAACCCCACGCTGGTGCTCAACCCGCCAGAAAATAGCGAGTAGACCACAATACCAGCAATCATGGCGGCCACAGTGAGTATGCGTGTGGCCAGGTAGATAGGGAAATCAAACTCGCGACGCACATCGGTGACGTGGAAGGTACGCACCTCATACATGCCCAGGGTCTGCCATTGTTGACCAATAGCGATAGCCAGTGAGAACACCCCACCTGCGGCCACACCGGCGCTATGGGTGACCACCGCCAGCATGATCACAATAGAAAATGAGCTGATCAGGCTGGAGGCGGTGTTCCAAAAATAGTCGCGGCTAAGCTGCGAAGCGCTCACTGGGGATCCCGGCTGTGGCTACCGTCTTCGTTAAAGTGCCAGCCGCCAAACTCTAGCCGGTAGGGACGGTGACCTACGCGCTGCTGGGGCGGGGGAGGAGTCATATAGTCACCAAAACCGCGCTTAAGCCAAGTGTCATAGTTAGCCGGCAGTTTAATGGTCAGGTGCTCAAAAGGCAGCTCAACCGTGTTTTTAAGCTCTGCTGCCGGCAGCGACCACTGCTGGGGGTTGCGGGTGGAGAAATCTGCCAGCCACGTCTTGGCCCCGGCCTGTTTTTCGTAGCTGCGGGCAGCGCGTTCCCAGTGCTTAATGAGCTTGGCTTGGCTTAGACGGGCAGTTTTCAGGCCCGTGTGTACTGTGCGCATAGCTAGTTGCACGGCCTTATCCACGCCGCCGCTTAAACCGGTGGAGGCGGTGGCACTACCGCGCAGGTACAGGGCCCGCGACCACACCCAGGTGCGGGCGCATTGGGCTTTAAAAGCCCGCTGGTTGGCTGGGCGTGCATCAAGCGGGAAAATGTCCACACCGATTGGCATCTCAAAGTCACGCCCGGCAGCTGCCTGCGAGATGAACTTGGTGCCTTTAAGCCCAAGTACGGCCACAGTGCCAGGGTAGTTGGCGTGGCTGTGGTGGCTGAGTAGCTCAAAGTCCTCACCCAGTAGGGCCGGGGCTTGGGCCAGTAGCTTTTCGTAGTCGGCGCGCACCATGCACACGTCGGCGTCGTCGTCCCAAGGGATAAAGCCCTGGTGACGTACCGCGCCAATGGCAGTGCCCCCGTAGGCCGCGTAGTTTAGCCCCAGCTGGTTGCATACCCGGTCAAGCTCACCTAGAACATAGGTGGTGGCTAGCTGTACCTGGCGCAAACTGGCTAGGTCCAGGCCCTCATCTGGGTCAATAGCGCTGCTGACAGCGGCCCCAGTGCCGACGTCGGCGCCGGCTTTGCGCCTACCTTGCCCGTTAGCTGCGGGGCTGGTAGCCGCACCAGGGGAGGCCTCTAAACCAATACCGGTTACCTGCGGGTAAGGCAGTAGATCCGTGTAGGGGCCAAAATCCACGATGCGTGGGATGTGACCGATACGCGCCTCGGGCGGGGGCAATTGCATATAGTCGCCGTAGCCGCGTCGCAGCCAGGCATCATACTGGGCCGGCAGCTGCACGGTGATGTCCTCAAAGGGCACCCGCACGGTAGGCAGCAGCTCAGAGTTAGTGATAATCCAGTTTTCCGGGTCGCGCATAGTGAAGTCAGCCATGCGCGTGGTGGGGGTGTGCTCCCAGGCCCGTACAGCTTTTTCCCAACGCCGCTGCAAGGTTTGCGGCGAGAGCTTAGCGGCTTTAAGAGCCCAGTTAGCGCCGGTGGTGGCGGTGTAAATGAGCTGTTTTTTAGTGCCGCTAATGCCGGGCAGGAAAGGCTTGGCAGTGCCGTGCAGGAACAGTAGCCGCCCCCACAGCCAAGAGGCCCTAGACATGCGCTTAAAGGCAACCGGATCGGCCGGAATATTGTCTACCGGCAGCACATCGATAAAGAAAGGCATCCGGTAGTCGCTGTCCACCGCGAAGTCAGGAATCAGCAGGGTGTCTTTAAGCACCATCTTGGTGAACATGAACGGGAAGTTAACTACTGTGCGCGTGTTGTGTAGCGCAAAGCGTTCATCTATAACCTGGGGGGCCAGGCTTAAGAACCGTTCATAGTCACTGCGCCGCATAAGCACGTCTACGTCGTCGTCCCAAGGGATAAAGCCCTGGTGACGCACCGCGCCAATGGCGGTGCCTCCATAGACGGCGTAAGGAATATCCAGCTTGGTGCATACACGGTCAAACTCCGCCAAAATTTCTTTCAGCAGGGCGTGAATATTGTCTAGGAGCTGCTGGTCGCTCATAGGTTTCCTAACTTGGATGGGCAATACAGCGATTCTAGCGGCTTTGACGCTTGAAAGAAGTCAGCTCACGCCAGTTTTCGGTAGCCGCCAGTACGGTGCCAACCAAAATCACTACACACAGCACGATTTGGATAGGCGCAGGCACGATCGACTGCAAAAGGAACGCAAACAGCACTGCCCAAGCCGAGTAGGAAATGTTAAGCGCCATGGCCCGCGCGGCCCCCAGCAGGTCAATGGCCTTGTAATAGAACAGGTAGGAGGCGGTGCCGGCGGCGGCGGCCAAAGCTACCAGTCCCATCGCGCCGGGGCTGGTTAAAGCCTGCCCGGTGCTGCTTAAAGCGCCACCTAACGGCACCACTAGCACCAGGTAGGTTAGCCCCGAGGTGGTTTCGCGGATCTGCAGGGCCGTCTCATTGTCGACGGCGTCGTCGCGCATACCCCAAGCCAAAATCACGGCTTCACAGCCCCAGCCGACCACTGCCGCCAGGGCGCCGAGCACACCCCAAAGCGCTGAGCCAGAAACACTGGTGGAGGTGTAGCTGGTGGCAATAATGGCCCCAATAGCTACGGCCAGGGCGATTACCTGACGCGGACGCATCCGCTCTTTAAGCACTAGCACTGCCAGGGCCGTGCCCAAAGCCGGGTAGAAGGTGGAGATGATGGCGGTGTAACCGGCGCCGATCTGGTCAATAGCCAGCAGGTAACCGCTCATACCGATAGGCCCGCCCAGCAGCGCGGCCACCATAACGGCGCGGCCACTGCGCGTGTGCACTGCCCGCCAAGTGTCCTTTAGGCGCCCGCGCATGGCCATAAAGATCAGCAGGATCAGGGCGCAAATAGCGTCGTGTAAAGCCGCTGAGACTAGGGAGGCGTGGGCGTCGGTGGCGAAGGGGTTAAGCGCCAGCGCGATAGCTAAAATGACGGTGTCTAGGCCCCACAGGGCTCCTGAACCAATTCCGTAACGCATGGTTTTACTCCTACTTATTGCGTTCTTATTGCGCTGGTTTTAGTGGTTTGTGCTGGTTTGATCCGGCGTGGCGACGGCGTCGCTAGCGGTCTCGGCTTGGGCGGCGGCTGCGGCCTGCTCATAGGCGGCTAGCACCCAGTCAATGTTGTCACTGGCGGCCTGGTAGTAGATGTAGAGCCACTGGCCCACGTCGTCGCCTTCAGCCTCCTTAACCAAAGACCACACGTACCAGCACCAACCGGCGAAAACCACGTAGGCGTAGAAGTGACGCTGCTGAGCGGCGGTGGGCTCAGCCTCAAGATAGGCGGCCAAGGCGGCGTCGGACTGGGTACGGCTCAAGCTGGCGCAAACCACCATGGTGCCAAAATCGGCGGCCGGGTCTGACATGCCCGCATACTCCCAGTCGATCAGGTCGATTTCATTGTTAGAGGCATCGTTAGAAACCAGGAAGTTGAGCGGGAAGAAGTCATTGTGGCTGGGCACCAACTGGTAGCCATCGGCCTCAGTGAAACGCTTTAGACGCATGATCTTGTCGCGCATCACCTGATAGTCGGGCACATCAATCGGCCCAAACTGGCGCAAAATCGCCTCATACTTTAGGCCCTCGGTGACAAAGTCAAAGTGGCGCGACAGGCGCATGTCACTGCTGTGCAGCGTGCGGGCCATATCCATAGCCCGGGTGAGCTGGGCCGGATCGTTAACGTCTAGGTTGGCGGCGTCGGGAATGAAACGTGAAATCTTCCAGCCCTTAACCGTGTCGCCGGTGATGAAGGTGTGGTCAATGCCCAGGTCGCGGGCCAAATTTAGGGCCTCAAACTCAGCGGCGCGATCCACGATCTTGTCCGTGCCCGCACCCGGGTGGCGGTAGACGTACTCCTGATCGCCCACCCTAAAGTGGCAAGACAGGTTAGTGATGCCCTGCTTAAGCGGATAAAAATCGGTGATCTCATCAACCTGGCAGCCCAGCGTGGAGGTGATGTTGGTGAAAATGTCAGAGTCGAGATTCTCCAGGAACAGCGGGTCAAAAGAGCGAATCTCATCTACCGAATCAAACTCGTTAATTACCCCCTCCGGGTAGGGGCGCATCACCATATTCAGCTCACGAATGTGGTCTAGGTAGATTGACTCCCACAGCTTGGGGGCAGTTTCAGGCAGGTGGTAGACACTTTCCAAAATACGGCGGAAAGTAGCTGAAAAAGCCCGGTCAAAGTAGACATGGCCAAGCATGTACCAGGCGTTGGCGCCGCCTACGCTAACGCCAGTAATACGTCCACCAGCGCCGGTAGTAATGCACCATTCAGCCGTGGGGCCCTGGGCGTACTGGGCCGAGTAGTAGGCCTGATAAACATAGTCTTCAAAAGGATTGACCGTGAAGTAGTCATCCGAGGAGCAAATGTAGGTGTTGCCCAGCTGTTCACGCACCAGCCACAGTGAGCCGTTATTGTTGCGGGTGGCGTAGTCAGAGTTGACCACGATTTTGACCCCATACTTGGCAGCCAGGTAGAAGAAGTGCTCCTTCTTGTAACCCACCACTACTGTGATGTCATTAATGCCAGCTTCATGCAGCTGCTCAATTTGGCGGTCGATTAGGGCCTGGCCGCGCACACGCAAAGTACCCTTGGGGCGCTCATAGGAGATAGGGGCGAAACGCTGGGATAGACCCGCCGCCATAATGATGGCGTTATCCACCTTGTAGGGGGCTAGGGCTTGGCGACCGGCTTCAGTTAGGGCGCGCTCGCTGATGTAACCGGCGGCTTCGCATTGGCGCACGGTGGAGTTGACGCTGCCCAGGGAGATATCGGTGAGCTGGTGCAGTTCACGCTGGGTGAGGGGTTTATCTGCGTGCAGCAGGGCTCGTAAAACCTCAAATTGCAGCTGCGATAATGTGGTGGGGCTGGAGGAACTCATAACAATCCGTTCACCGTAGCGTTACTAACTTGCGCGTTCGAATATATTACTACGGGCAGCAAATGTGAACAGGCTGGGGTCTAAAAGTGTCACACTGTACAAAGTTGCCTTGTGCTAGGCCCGCTTAGGGCCCGCTTAGGGCCCGGTTAAAGCGCAGTTAGAGCCTGCTAAAGCCCGCTTAGGGCCCGCTTAAAGCCCGGGGGAGCACTAAATAGGCCCCGCCATTGGCGGGGCCTAGGAGCCTAAAAGGCTGTGGCGCTAGCCGGCATTAGTAGCTTTCAGCTAAAGCCGGTTAGCTGGTGCGACGCTAATAGGACGCTGATTTACTTGCCGCGCTCTAGTAGGTCTAGTAGGTACTGGCCGTAACCGGACTTAACCAGCGGCTCGGCGCGCTGACGCAGGCCGTCGTCGTCGATAAAGCCGTTGCGCCAGGCGATCTCCTCGGGGCAACCCACGCTCAGACCCTGACGGGCCTGGATGGTGCGCACGAAGCTGGTGGCGTCAGCCAGGGAGTCGAAAGTACCGGTGTCTAGCCAGGCGGTGCCACGCGGCAGCGGCTCTACCTGCAGGCGGCCTTGCTCAAGGTAGGTGCGGTTAATGTCGGTGATTTCGTATTCGCCGCGAGCGCTGGGCTTGAGGTCGCGGGCGATGGAAACCACGTCGTTGTCGTAGAAGTACAGGCCGGGCACGGCCCAGTTGGAGCGCGGCTTGGCCGGCTTTTCTTCAATGGATAGGGCCTTGAAATCAGCGTCAAACTCCACCACGCCGTAATCGCTGGGGTTGGCCACCTGGTAGGCAAAGACCACACCGCCGTCGGGCTGGGTGTGGCGGCGCAGGCGCGTACCCATGCCGGGGCCGTAGAAGATGTTGTCACCCAGTACCAGAGCGGCAGACTCATTACCGATGAAGTCTGCGCCCAGTACGAAAGCCTGAGCCAGGCCGTTGGGTTCTTTTTGTACGGTGTAGGACAGGTTTACGCCCAGCTGCGAGCCGTCGCCTAGTAGACGGTGGAAAGCCGGTGCGTCGTGGGGGGTAGTGATAACCAGGATTTCACTAATGCCGGCAATCATAAGAGTGCTCAGCGGGTAGTAAATCATGGGCTTGTCGTAGACGGGCACCAGCTGCTTTGAGGTGCCAAGGGTGATGGGGTTTAGTCGAGTGCCGGAACCACCGGCTAGTACGATGCCACGCATAAGTCCCATTGTTTCTTATTTGCGCTCTAAATGCACCTATTTGCCCCGGTGGGCTCGCTAAATGCGGGTAGTGGTTGGGGCATAAGGGGTCTTGTTAAGGCGAAAATGCTGGTTAAGGGCTTGTTGTGCCACAAAACGGGTAGAGCGGGCCACGTTTAACTGACAATCTAGGACTTATCGGCTAGCGTAGATCTAGTCTTACACACCAGATGAAAGCAAATTTGATGGATCGACTCAGTGGTGCGGTTAAGAACTATGACTGGGGCTCCCCGAATGCTATCCCCGAGTTTTTGAATGTTCCCGCAGACGGTAAACCCTTCGGGGAGTTGTGGTTTGGCGGCCATGCTGGCGGCCCAACCCAGCTGCTCGCAGATGACGGCAGTGCTCTAACCACCTCGCCTACCACCTTGGACCAGCTGGTAGCTAGCGACCCGGTGGGGGTGATGGGCGCTGATATTGTGGCGCGCTTTGGCGATCAGCTGCCTTACTTGTTTAAGGTGATTGCTCCTAACCAGCCGCTGTCGCTGCAGGTGCACCCTGATATTGAGCGGGCACGCATTCGCTTTGATGATGAGGATGCAGCTGGCATTGCCATTGATGCCCCTAACCGCAATTACAAAGACCGCAATCACAAGCCGGAAATGGTGCTGGCCTTGACCCGCTATGAGGCGGTTAGTGGTTTCCGTACTCCTCGGCGTGCCATTGAGGTGGTTGACGGCCTTAAGTCGCCGCTGGCGTGTACGGTAGCGGAGTTCTTGCATGCTAACCCCACTCGTTTTGGGATTAAGAAGGCTTTTAGTTGGCTGCTTAGCCCGCAGACTCGCCCTACAGCTGAGCAGGTTGAGCAGCTGGTGGATGAGGTTGCGGCGCGAGCAGCGGCGGGTGCCTCGCCCTCTCCTCGACTTGATGCTTACATCATGGCTATGCAGGCGGCTTTCCCGGGCGATCCGGGGGTGGCGGCGGCGCTGCTATTAAACCCGGTTACTTTGAACCCGGGGGAGGCATTGTTTGTGCCCGCAGGTGCGGTGCACGCATATATTTCTGGTTTGGCTGTGGAGATCATGTCTGCCAGTGACAATGTGCTGCGTGCGGGCCTGACCCACAAGCATGTTGATGCCCCCGAGATGCTGGCCTGCGTGGACTATGTGGCGGCCCCGCCTGTGCGCCCGGCCCCCGAGTACCTCAGCGAGCACTGCCGCGCCTATAACGTGCCGGTGGAGGATTTTGAGCTGGTAGTTACCACAGTCAGTGAGGCAGATGGCTCTGTTAAGGTGTCCGGACGCGGGCCGCGCACGCTGTTAAACGTTGACGGCGAGCTAACTGTTAATGCGGGCGGTAAGAGTCTGCCGCTGCGTCGCGGTCAGGCTGTTTTTGTGCGTGCCGACGACGGCGCCGTTAGCGTTAGCGGTCACGGCACCCTGGTCCAGGCTGACGTACCGTAAGCCAGCGAAAGCGGCCAGCTTCACGTCGTAAGTGCGGCGGGCTCTAAAGACTGCGTTTAAACAGGGGGGGGCGAAAGCTAAGCTTTCGCCCCTATTGTCTGCGCCTAACTGCAGCCTTCTTGGGCTAGGGCGCGGCGCATCTGGTCTGTCGGTAGTTGCGGGTCCAGCAGTAGAGCGGTGCGACCATTTAGCCAAGCCCCCAAGGTTGCCAGTAAAGCCTGGCGGGTATCCGAAGTGGATATCGCTAACGGCGTAATCTCGTTAGCGTAACTTTCTTTGCTGTTCGGGCGTGTCGTCTTGGAGTTCAGGCTCAAAGACTGGCTGGTCCTATTTGTTTGCCCGGGGTTGATAGTGGCTTGATTTGGGCTTGATGCTGTTAAAGCTGTTATCTTCTGAGGTTTTTGTGAATCGTTAATGTCCGCTAATGTCTGGGCACAAAGTCCCGACTGGTCTAAAACTTGCTGGCGAGAGATAAGCTCACCATTGCTTAGCCAAGCGGGCGCGTCTGGCGGGCAGGCGATTGGTGTAAAACTGTCGGGATAAGACATCAAGTCGGCGGCGCCGTCGAGAGTAAGTGGCGGCAGCGTTCCGGGCCAGCGTAGTGCCAAAGAAGCCAGGGGAGTGAGTACGCTAACTTCAGCTCCAGGATTTAAATTTTCCTCGCTGCAAGCCAGTGACAACTCTGCTTCCTGGTCACTGTCTAGCGTTAAAACGTTGCCAGCGCGCCAAATTCCGGCCGCCCACACAATCGAACGCCAGTGTGGCGGCAGAGCCATATGAACGGTTAGACTGGGGGTGCCAATCTCACTATCTAGTAGCGCGGCCACCTTCGAAGACCACATATTGACTACGTGTCCGCTCAATTCGATGCGCTCGTCAATCCCATACCAGATGACGGCCGGTTTATAAAGGTTCGATAACAAATCGAACAAATGTTCAAATGACAAGCTTCTAGAGACCATGGCAAAATTAGACCAGATTCCCCCCTTTCCCCCACACGCGGATCACGTCAATGATGCGTAGGTATCTAGTCCCAGCTAGACCTATGTGTCTTTAACTGACCCCAACTATGCTCATCATTACAAAACGTTAGGGCGTGTTATGTACGAGATCTTCTCGAATGGACCGATTGCTAGTGGTGGCCTCAGCGATGAGGACACCACCGACAGTGGTGTCGGTACCCAGTCAACTGATGACTCCTCAAACTCTTCGCGCAAGCCAGCCATCATATTCACCTCCATTTTCAAAAAGGGTGATATAAGCTGGCAGGCAGGCGCACCTTGCGAGGGCATGCCCGGAGATATTTTCTTCCCCGAAAAAGGCGGCTCCACTCGCGACGCTAAGAGCGTATGCAAGACCTGTAAGGTGCGACGCGAATGTTTAGAATATGCACTCGCGTATGATGAACGCTTCGGTATCTGGGGTGGCTTGTCTGAGCGCGAAAGGCGTGATATTAAGCAGAATCGATGAGTGTGCTAACGACTAAAAGCCTGACCCAAACCATTGCCATCCTGGTTACGTCGGGTGTTAGCCCGTATCTGAACCAGACTTTAACTGCGCTGGCGCTGCAAACGCGCACCCCGCAGTTGACCTTGGTGGTTAATGTTGAGGCCACCAGTGCCTCTACCGCAGATTTACAGGCACTGGTGCAAGCCTCCGGTTTAACCGCGCTAAGCCATACAGAGCTGATAAACGCCCCCGAAGCCATGAATTTTGGTCAGGCTGTAGCGCGCGCCGTCGAATTAATTGAAAGCGGACACTACCGCAGTCACGTAAACACCAACACGCCCCTTTGGCTGTGGCTGCTTCACGATGACAGTGCTCCGCAAGTTGACTGCTTAGAGAATCTACAAAGCGCCACCGCCAATGCTCGCTCAGTAGCTATGGCTGGGCCCAAACAGGTGGACTGGGATAACCCCGGCAAACTTTTAGAGGTGGGGCTGCGCGTTACCGCCAGTGCTCGCCGCGCCAATGAGATCGTGCCCGGCGAGATCGACCAGGGCCAATACGATGACCGCGTTGACGTGCTGGCAGTCGGTAGCGCCGGCGTCCTGGTGGATTACCACCCCTTCATTAAACTTGGTGGCTTTAGCGAGCACTTTGGCCCCTTCGGTGACGGCCTAGAACTGTCTAAAGTCATGCGCCTGGCTGGTTACCGTGTAATTGTGGTGCCCGAGGCCGTGATCCGCCACCGGCAAGCCAGCTATTTAGGCTTGCGTGGGGTTGTCTCCAACGACGCCGCCGCTGCAGATGCGTCAGAAGCTGACAGCGGCGCTAAGCTCGCCACAGACGCTGAGAGCGCAGGCAGCCCCGGCGACGTCGACGACGCGCAGGCGGCAGAAACTACGCCTGACGCAACGGGCGCGGCAGATGCTGGCGAGGCGGGCGACGTCGAAACTACTGAGTGCGCCAAGGCGACAACCACCCCCAAGCCGGAACTTTCCTTCCGTCAGCGCCGCATCGCCCAGCTGCTGAACTGGCTGCAGGTAAGCGCAGTGCCCGCACCGATTTTGGTGTGGCTGTGGATTCTTCCCCTAGGCCTAGGCCGTGGCCTGGCCCGCGCCTTGGCTGGCCAGGGACAACTGGCACGAGACGAAATTGCCTCAGCCTACTGGCTGCTAAGCCACCCGCGGGTAGTGCATGGGCTGCGCGCCCGGCTTATGCGCAACGCCCGCCTGCCCAGGCGCGCCCTAAACGAGCTGTACCTGCCTGCCAGCGAAATTCGCCAGGTCAATCGCGACCAGGTGCGTCAGGTGCGCCAACAGCGCGAACGTGAACAGGCCCCCAGTGAGCTTGAAAGCCGCGAACTAGCCTTCATTGCCCGCCGTCGTCTACAAGTCTTTAGCCTGCTGCTAGTGCTTACGCTAGGAGTGGGCGGCTGGTTGCTGCGCTCAGTGGCGTTAGCAGGCGCAGTTTCTGGCCACTTCACCTTTGGTTACGACTACTCCGTGCGCGAAGGCTGGCAGTTAGTCACCAGTAACTGGTTGCCTAGCGGCGACGGCGTGGCCACCTGGCCGGTAAGTACCTTCATTCCTTTTGCGCTACTGCGCACAATCACCGCGCCCCTGGCCCTAACCAGCGCAAACCTGAACTATGTGCTGCTGGTGGCCTTCCTGCCGCTGAGCCTGCTAGGCGCCTGGGTAGCAGCCGGGGCGCTAACCCGGCGTATCGCGCTGCGCGCCTGGGCGGCGGCTGCCTGGGTGATTAACCCGCTGAGCCTGACCTACCTGATGCAGGGGCGTATTAACTCGGCGCTAGTGCACCTACTGCTTCCCTTCGCCCTGGCTACCACACTGCGCGGCCTGGGCTGGGCACGCCGGGAAGCGGTGGCTCCCGGAACCGTGGGCTCACGTGAACACGATGAGGACGCCACTGAAGCTGAAGCCCCCGAAACAGCCCTGCCCCTGGCCCTGGCCCGCCCGCTCAAGCGTTGGGACGTTAACTACCACGCTCTGGCCAGCGCCGCCCTAGCCTGGGCGCTAATTACCTGCCTGGCCCCGCTAGTGGGTCCGGTGGTAGTGCTAATGACCCTGCTATATGGGCTGTGGCATCACAAAGAGTGGGTGCGTTTAGGGGTTCTGGCCGCTCCCACCCTAGTGGTGTTAATCCCCACTATTGGTGCCAGCTTGTCCTTGCTGCGCAGCGGTATGCGCGGCAGTGCCCTGGCGCTTACCTGGGGACAAGCCGGGGAGCTGAACAGCCCGCCTCGCAGCCTCTACCAACTGCTGGTGGGTACTGATCTGAGCCCAGCTGGCTGGGTGCTGGCTGCCTTTACCGTGCTGTTGGCGCTGGCTTTGATGGTTATCGGGGCGCTTAGTGGAATGCGGGCGCTGGCCTTAGCGCGACTGGTTCTGACTGGTTGGGTGCTCGCCCTGGCGCTGGTGGTGTTTGCCCACCGCTTTGGGCAGACCCCCTTTGGCCTGGTCAGTTTCGCCTTCGCGCTGAGCCTGGCAGGGGCCCTGGTAAGCGCCGACGTGTTTAGCCGCGCTAAGCGTTTCACCCTGGCTCGTCCCGGCCGCACCCTCACCGCCTTTAGCGCCTTAGCGATTTTGGCTGCCGGCGTGGGTGGCGTGCTAAGTGCACCCCAGCTGGAGGTTAGCCAAAGCTCCACGCAGCTAAACGCGATTGGTCTAGAGTCCCAGCGTTCAACCACTAAGCAGCGGGTTTTGTACCTTTCCAGCCAGGCAGATCAGCTGCGGGTGCAGTTGTGGCGTGGCGACGGCGTCCAGCTGGCTGATGTAGCTCCGGCTAGTGTCATTAACGCGGCCCGTAGCTACGACGAAGCTAACCTGGCTTTGCTCAACAGTGTTGGTGCGCTACTTAAAGGCCAGCAGTCAGGGGCTGTCGATAGCCTAGCTAGCCACGGTGTCAGCCTGATTTTGCTGCAAAAAGGCCAGTCCACCGCGATCGCGGCAGATACCGCCAGCGCCCTGGACGCTACCCCGGGCCTGGAGCGTCTAGCTGACACCCCCACCGCCATGGTTTGGCGCGTTAACCCCTCCCATGCGGACCTGTCGGCGCGGGTACATGCGCAGGGCGCAGATAATACGGTCAAAGCAGTTTCTGCCTCCATGCTCACTTCTGGAGCTCAGCTGCCAGCCAGCTCCGCTAGCCGCACCCTGATTCTTAACGAACGTGCCTCTAGCCATTGGAAAGCTAGCTTCAACGGTCAGGCTTTAACCCCCACCAAGGTGGATAAGTGGCGTCAAGCCTATGTTTTGCCCTCCCAAGCTGGACGCGTTGAAATCGAGTACGGCACTAGCGCCCCGCTGGGCCTGGCCTTGATGGTTTTTGCCGGGCTCTATGTGTTGGCAGCCGTGCCGTTTAGGAAGCAGTCATGAAGCAGCTCAAAATATTTACCCGCCCTGAGCGTCTGACCTGGAAAGGTGCCCTAGCTAGCGTGGGGGCCCTAGCCTTGACTTGCAGTGGGGGAGCGCTGGCCTGGCAAGCTAATGGCTGGTCGGTATATAAATACGCGCCTGGTATTGAGCAAACAGTTACGGTGACCAGTGCCAGTGATGATCTGATTTGCCCTGCTAGCGCCGAAAATAACCTACAGGCCCCGGCTTATACCCAGCCGGTGGGCTACACCCTAAGCGTTGGCGACATTAAACGTGCCGGCGGTAGCCAGGCCTCCATTAAAGATGGCGTGGTCTCTAGCTACGACATTTCAGGCGCCACCATTAAGCTGGATCAATCCGCCTCCCGCACTAAAGCGGGTGGGGCCATGGTGGCTTACTCCGATAGTGGAGATCTGCGTTCTTTAACTGCCGGCGGCTGCGTTCAAAGCTCAGTGACCAGCTGGATTGTTGGTGGGGCCACTATTGTGGGTAGCTCCTCGACGCTGTATGTGGCTAACCCGGGTAACACCACTGTTAACGTTAAGGTCACCGCCTGGGGTGCTAGCGGCGAGATTTCCTTGCCTAGTGCCGGCCAGCTGTCTATTGCCCCCGGTAAAGCCACCCAGTTGGCTTTGGAGAACTCTGCCGACGCCGACCCTCAGCTAGCTTTGCGGGTACAGGCTGAAGGTGGTCGCGTGGCCGCCTGGGTAGCCTCACAAAAGCTCGACGGCGAATCTGCGGCAGGCAGTGACATTATTACTTCTACGGCCTCGGCGGGCACTTCACTGACCATTGGGGCGCTAAGTATTGATAAGGCTGCCTCGCAAATCACCCCCCAGGCAGCTGCTGCTGATGCCGCTGCGACGCCGTCGCCCAGCGCAGCTGCCAGCGCCACAGCTACCCCCAGCGCTAAAGCCACTGCCAAGGCGAGTGCCAAAGCTAGCGGCGCTGATAAAGCTAGTGCCACTCCCAGCGCTAAAGCGAGTGCCAAAGCTACCCCTAGCGCTACTGCGACCCCCAGCGCTACTGCGACTACAGCCGCTGCGTCGCCGTCGCCCAGCGCAAGCGCAGACAGCCTGGACCTAAGCGGGGCCCTTAACGAGCCGCGCCTGCGGGTGCTTAACCCCGGGGACAAAACCGCGCATGTGAAAGTAACCCTGCTGGGTAAAAGTGGGCCGGTACAGTTCGCGCCCGCCAGTGGCCTAAACGTTAAGGCTGGCCAAGTGGCTGACCTGCCGCTAGGGGGGCTAAGCCAGGGCACTTACGGCGTCAAAATTGACTCTGACCAGCCGGTAAGCGCCGCCGCGCTGTCTACCTCGCAGGGTAGTGAATACCCGGAGCTGTCAGGCCAACACATCCACGATTTCACCTGGTCTCAGGCTCAAACTGGGCAAGGTGGGGTGGCTATGCTGCCGCGCCAAGACGTAACTAGCCAGCTGCTGCTAACTAACCCCTCAGCCAAGTCCAAGCAGGTCACGCTTAGCGCGATCGGCTCTAACTGGACCAGCACGCTGACCTTGCCGGCGCTGTCAACCCAGGTGGCGCAGGTTCCTGAAAGTGTACAGGCGGTTAGTGTTAGCGGCGCAGTTCCAGCCACTTTGGTTAGCCGCGAAACCTCTGGTGATCAGGCGGGCACACTGATCTCGGTGATTGACCGCATTGAAGTAACTGAAGCCACCGCCCAGCGGCGTATTCGGCTGTAGTGCTTAGTAATCAGGGTCCAGGTCTTGGGGTAAAACCCCAAGGGCCTGGGCACACTGCTCTAACAGCACGATATAAAGCACCTCTTGCAGCTGCTCAGGGCTAATGCACTGGGAGCGGATAGGACGCTGGTAGAGCACAATTCGAGCGTGCAAACCTGCTTTATGTTCAGCCGGGAAGAATCGGGCCAGGCAGGTGGCATCCTCCCAGGGGGCCGGATCTGAAGCCGGCACTGCCTCCACTGCCAGCTCAACTTGGCCAAGCTTAGGGTGATGCTGGGATAGCTCCCTAAAAATCTCCACTGCGACCTGATCAAACTGGGCTGAGCGAGTATTCCAGCCCGGGTGGTTGGGGCGCAGCAGGGGTAGACCCAGGTTTCGTCCGTGGCGCGCGCGTCTACGTGCGCGTTTAGCACGAGCCGCCCCACTGAAACCAGGTGAGGCGGCTACGCGTACATATAGATTACGGCGAGCAATCTGAGGGTCTTTCACGCCCTCAGTTTACTCAGCTCAGGCGCTACGGCGAGAGCGCAAAACCAGCGCGCCCGCACCAGTAGTCAACAGAGCCAGGGCTACTAGGCCGCTAGCGGCATCCAAACCGGTGATAGCCAGCTTAGAAGAGTGCACAGCACCAGTCTTAACCTTGGCGTTAGCGCTAGGCAGCTTGTCAGTTACCAACACGCCAGCGTCAACCGGGGCAGGTAGCGGTGAAGGCTTAGCGGGCACAACCGGCAGCGGCGCAAGCGGGGTCCTAGGCTCCTGCGGGATAGCGATAGCCGTGGGCTCCTGGGTGGGGGCCGCAGTAGGCTCCCGGGTAGGTTCCGCAGTGGGCTCCTGGGTGGGGGCGGCTGGCGCTGTCTGGGTGGGGACAGGTGTGGGGGTTGCTGCCGGGCCTAAATACACAGCCTGAATATAGGCGTTGGGGCCAAAATCAGCGGCGCTAGCAGGCGTTTCCTTGGTGGCGTTGTCTGCGCCAGCTACCAAAATAGGGGTTTCGGTAGGCCACGCGCCAGAGAAGGCCACAGAAATACCAAAGCGAGTACCTGGCTGCTTAGCCTTAATGGTGGTCACCTGGTCACCCAAACCGCTGATGGGGTGAGAACCAGCGGTAAAAGCAGTGGTCGGGAAGTAGTAGACCTCGCCGTCGCCTGCATGGGGGGCACCTACAGCCACCAAATTAGGCTTACCCTCACGGGCATAAGAAGCCACTGACCAGCCAGAGCCGGTGCCGGTAAGCACCGCAACATTGGGGTCAGTCTGGTTAGCGCTGTTAATCGTGTAGGTGCTGTGACCGCTATAAAGCAGCGCCACGCCGCCATTAAAACCAATCAGGGTGTCATCGTAGCCATCGCCGTTAACGTCTCCGGCGCTAGCAGCTGTAGTGGCCTTACCCAGGTAGGTGTTGCCTTCCAGAGTGATTTCAACGGCCCTACGGAGGGGGTCGTCTAGGTCAGGATAGCTTATAATATCGGCTACTAACCAAGCTTTACCGTGCTTGCCATTAGCATCAGAGGCGGTAATCGCGTAGTAGGTATGGCCACCAACATCAACATTGCTGACGGGTTGAATGGAATCAAAGAACATGCCTGTAGGGCTGTACAACTTCTGGTTGGTCGTATAGTGTTCGGGCTTGTTTAAATCTATATCGCCCCGCCTTTCAGCAGGCAGAAGATAAGCCACTGAGTGGTTGCCTTCAGGGTTAAGTACGACGATGTCACTAGTGTACTCGCCGTCGTATTTTCTATTCGCGAAGACGGCTGAGAAGTTGGTGGTACCCGGGGTACCGGTGATAGTGAAGCCCTGACCTTTTTCTGAGAGCTTGGTGTAATCAACGTCAGAAAAGTCAGTCCTGCCGTAAATTAGCCAAGCTTTACCGGCAGTTGATGAGGAGACCAGTATCTCATCTTTGCCATCATGGTCAACGTCAACTACGCAGGACACAGAAACATTAGGTGAAGCAGGAATCTTGAAGCTGCTTGTGCCCGCCACCGGCATTTTGCCGCCGGGGTTGGCACCCGGAATGACGGTAACCAGACCGGAAGGGGAGGCAGTAACGATGTCTTGCTTACCAGTGGTATAGCCATAGTCCCTGCTATCGCCATTGACATCACAGAACCGATCCTTGGCGATGGTAGAGCCGATCTGCGTACCTACCCAGGTGCGCTCTTTCTCGACAGACTGTTCGGGGGCTGCGTTAGCTAGCGTGGGGAGTGCTAGAGCTGCAACGCAAAGCCCAGCTAGCGCACTGCTGCGACGCCGGTTTGCGGCGAGTAACCACGACGGGACCATGGCTTCCTCTCTTAAGGGAGTAATTAACCTGTGTGTATCCTAGCAAAGCTGATAAAAGGCTGTTAGCGATTAGGTCCTAAAGAGACCGTGTTGTAATACAAATCAACCTCAGGGGATTTGCATACCCTTACTTTGTTACACGCCGGTGGCGCAAAAAGCGTTCAGATAGTGATATCGGCGGTATGGTTTTAGTGGCACTTTGTTAGTAATGGAACGGCATTTGCCCTAAGGTTAGGAAATTATAATTGAGCAAACGTGAAGCCTATCGCCGTGGCCCAGTGCTGCTGCGTGGTAGCCAGATCCCGCGAGACACCTCCGACGCTCGCCTGCTAGCTAGCTCCGACGACGCCGCCTGGCTGCATGAGGACCCCTGGCGGGTGTTGCGTATCCAGTCTGAGTTTGTAGAAGGCTTTGGGGCGCTTACTGGCATTGGCCCGGCTATCAGCGTCTTTGGTTCAGCCCGCACTCCTAAAGACACGGCCGCCTATGAGCAAGCTCGCGCTGTAGGGGCCAGTTTAGCTAATGCCGGTTATGCGGTTATCACCGGTGGTGGTCCGGGCATGATGGAAGCGGCTAACCGTGGGGCCCATGAGGCAGGCGGTTTAAGTGTTGGCTTAGGAATTGAACTGCCGCACGAACAAGGCCTAAATGAATATGTTGATTTAGGCGTTAACTTCCGCTATTTCTTCGCACGCAAAACTATGTTCATTAAGTATTCGGATGGTTTCGTGGTTATGCCAGGGGGATTTGGCACCATGGACGAATTGTTCGAAGCTACTACCTTAGTGCAAACTCAAAAGGCCCGCTCTTTCCCAATTGTGTTAGTGGGACAAGATTATTGGGGGCCATTGGTAGATTGGATGTCTACCACAATGGTTGCGGAAGGCATGATTAGTGCTGATGACATGAATTTATTGCAGCTAGCTGATAATGCTGAGCAGGCGGTTGACCTGGTGGTTTCTGGCGCTAGCGCCAGGATTGCCGCTAAAGCCGCAGAAAACCGCGCTCATCGCCGTGCTGAGCAGGGCTGATAGCGTTAAATATCAGCCATGAAATTTGGTGTTTTTGCGCACCTAGCGATCACATTTAAAGGTTTACAAGACTATACTGGCAGCAGTTGAGTGTGCGTTTTGGGATCCATACTCGTGATTAGCGAAAGGTGATGCCATGGCAGCCATGAAACCTCGGACTGGCGACGGTCCGCTTGAGGTAGTCAAGGAAGGTCGTTCCATCATTATGCGTATGCCTCTAGAAGGCGGCGGCCGACTGGTGCTTGAAATTAGCCCCGAAGAGGTCAAAGACCTCGCCGCAGCGTTAGAGGCCATCTAAGTCTCAGCACTAACATACATAAAGGGTCACTCTTTGTGAGTGACCCTTTTGCTTTATAAATAGCGGTTTTAAGCCAATTTTGCGTAGTTTAAAGCTCGACGCCGGCTGCGGCCGGGGCGGGGCGCTTGGCCGCGTTAGCGGCCCGCAAAATATCGCGCGGGCTTAGCTCCACCTGGCTGCGTAGCTGCGCTAGCAGAGCCGCATCAGCATCGCTTAGGGGAGCCAGCGCAATATTGGCTGCGGCAGCGTCTACAGCCGCCGCAGTGGGGGCGGTGTCCGCCGGGGCGTCAGCATTGGTTACAGCGTCGCTGTCAGCGTTGCTGGGCTCAGCGTCAAGACTTTGGTCAGCTAGCGTCGGGCTGACCAAGCTAGCGGAGTTGTCGGTGTCTACTTGGGCACTAGTGACCGAGTCGGGCGGGTTTATGTAGGCAGTGTCATCAAATTCGCCGCTGTCGGCGGCCTCGGGGGTGTCAGTAACGGCAGGGGCAAAATCAGTCTCAGCGCTGGCTGCGTTACTGTCAGTAGCCTGTGCGCTAGCGCCGTCGCTGGCCTGTTCAGCGTCAGTGCCAGCCGCGCTGGCCTGTTCAGCGTTAACCCCGGTGGTGTCATTAGTATCAGTGGGCTCAGCCAGGGGAGCTTGCCCAGGCTGGGACTGCAGGGCATCGCGGCCGCTAGTGGCGACGTCGTCGGCTACAGAAACCGTGTCGGTGACAGTTTCTTTAAGGGCCTCAAGCGGATTGCTCAGATCACGCTTAATAGCCTCAAGATCCTCACCCATAACGTCACGCACAATTTTGCGCGGGTCGTAATTGCGCGGGTCAAAATCAGCCAGCTTCAGATCTGACAACTCTGGGCCTAGCTCCTCGCGTACCGAAGCCTTAGCGCCTTCCAAGCTCACGCGGGCTTTACGCACAAACTGGGCGAAAGTACGCGTGTATTCAGGCAGCCGGGAGGGGCCGATCACCACCATGATCACCAGCAGGATTACTAGGAACTCGCCACCGCTAATACCAAACACGTCTCCTAGTATAAATTCCCCTATGCAGCTGCGGCGCCTAACCGGGGCCAATTTATGCCCTAGGAATGATGGCCTTGCCCACCTGGTGAGCTAGTTGGCCATATTTTCTTCCTTAAGGCGATACTATGTAAGCGCTGTTCCCACCCGTCATATGCCAGGAGTGTCTGTTGCGTGCTGATAAAAACCTCACCTGGGTCTATACCGAGGAGCAGGCTTTCGAAGACGAGGTGCTGACGCTGGCCCGTCTGCGCGGCACTGAACTGGGGGCCACCCCGGTCTCCAGCGGTACAGGTGCAGCGCTGCGTATGCTGGCAGCCGCATCGCGAGCCAAGGCTGTAGCTGAGGTTGGTACCGGGGTTGGAGTCTCAGGCTTGTGGTTGCTTTCAGGCATGGGTTCCGACGGCGTACTAACCACCATTGATCTGGAGGCTGAACTACATCGCCAAGCTAGGCGCATGTTTATGAATGCCGGTTACCAAGCTTCGCGTTTCCGCATGATTAACGGACGCGCCAGCGACGTGATGCCACGTATGGCAGCCAACTCTTACGACATGGTGGTACTGGACTGCGGCCCCAGCGAAAGCGCCAACCTAGTCAACATGGCGCTACGTATGCTGCGCGTAGGCGGCATCCTAGCCATCACGCGCGCGCTATGGAACGACAATGTGGCTGACCCGGCCCGTCGCGATCCGCAAACCGTAATCATGCGTCAACTGGGGCGTGAACTTATCGCTCACGAGCAGCTGCTGACCAATATCTTGCCAGTGGGCGACGGCTTGCTAGTTAGCGTCAAACTCAGCTAGATAGCCAAACCCGGCTAGAGACCCAAACTGATTAGGCTCAAAACCTAATTAGAGCCAAACCAATTAGGGCCAAAACTGGTTAGGGCCAAAACCGAATTGGACGTGGGGGGCCCGCTTGCAATGCAAGCGGGCCCCCCACGGCTTGGTTTGGTAAATGTTTGGTTTGCTAAAGGAGCATTTGTAAAAGTGCAGCTTAAGGCGCAGTGCCTTTAAACCGGGCTGACGCCTAGGCTACGGCCAGCCAGGCCGCGTGCACGGTGACCCAGCTTGCGCGCCACCCCAGCTAGACCCTGGGCGGCGCTGGAGCCAGCGGCGGGGCGGCCGTCGTCGGCAATAGAAGCCGGCACCCCACAGTCAGAGCCCTCACGCACATTAATGTCCAGCGGCAGCTGCGCCAGTACCGGCACCTCATAACCCAGTTCGCGGCTCAGGTTAGCGGCCACCTGTGCGCCCCCGCCGGAACCGAAAATCTCTAGGGTGGTGCCGTCGGGCTGCTCAATGTAGGACATGTTCTCGATTACCCCAACCACCTTCTGTTTGGTTTGGCTGGCAATCAGGCCGGTACGCTCAGCCACCTCAGCGGCAGCCGCCTGCGGGGTGGTTACTACCAAAATCTCGGCGTTAGGTAGCAGCTGAGCCACCGAAATGGTCACGTCACCGGTTCCCGGAGGTAGGTCTAGCAGCAGCACGTCTAGGTCACCCCAGAACACGTCGGTGAGGAACTGCTGCACAGCGCGGTGCAGCATCGGGCCACGCCACACCACCGGCTGGTGTTCGCCCACAAACATGCCGATAGAAATAACCTTCACCCCGTGGGAAACCGGGGGCACAATCATGCCGTCAAGCTGGGTGGGTACGTGGTCCACGCCCAACATGCGGGGGATAGAGAAACCGTAAATGTCGGCGTCAACTACGCCAACGCTGAGTCCCTGGGCGGCCATGGCGGCAGCCAAGTTAGCGGTTACCGAAGATTTACCAACGCCGCCCTTACCGGAGGTGACCGCATAGACGCGGGTCAGGTTGCCGGGCTTGGTGAAAGGAATTTCCGGCTCGGCCACGCCACCGCGCAGCTTTGTGCGTAGGGCGGCACGCTCCTCGTCGTTCATAACCCCCAGCTCCACCTTGACGCTGGTTACGCCAGCGACGGCGCCAACCTCGCGTTGGGTGTCAGCGGTTAGGGTGTCTTTAAGCGGGCAACCTGCCACGGTGAGGTTCAAACCGATAGTAACTGCGCCGTCGTCGGCAATATCAATAGAACGCACCATGCCCAGCTGCGTAACTGGGCGGCGAATTTCAGGATCGATGACGCGCTCTAGAGCGGCCTCAATAGCCTCTTGGGTGGGTAGTGTCATGAGCTAATACTAAAGCCCAGCTAACACTTCTATAGAACCTGTGCGGTCATAGATCACATTTGAGATATCTAGCAGCGAAAAAGCTGCCGCCCCCAAAAGGGTGTTAGCTGGGCCAATAGACGGCGTCTAGTCGCGCTTGGAAGTAGGGTTGTTTTGCTGTTGGCACTGCTGATCTAACTGTTGCTGCGCATCTAGCTGAGCTTGACGCTGAGCAAACTCGGCTTGCTGCTGGGCGGCGGCCTGGATCAGGTTACGTTCCTCAGCCACAATCTCCATCAGCAAGTCACGCATCTCTGAACGCACAAAGTCACGGGTGGCCACATCGTTCATAGCTAGACGCAGCGCCGCAATTTCACGGGTCAGAAACTCAGTGTCAGCCAGGTTGCGCTCAGCACGCTGACGATCCTGCTCAGCAGTTACGCGGTCGCGGTCATCTTGGCGGTTCTGCGCCAACATAATCAGCGGCGCTGAATATGAAGCCTGAGTAGAAAAAGCCAGGTTAAGCAGGATGAATGGGTACTCATCCCAGGCATAACCCACGCTAGCTAGGGCCACATTCGCAACGATCCAGGCGGTTACGAAAATGGTCATATACAGCACGAATGAGGGTGAACCCATAAAGCGGGCGGTGGCCTCAGCAAAACGGCCAAAACCGTCCTTATCGCCGCCGCCGCGCCGCCACGGCTTCCAGCCGCGCTGTGAAGGGTCTAGGGGAGTGTCTAGAGAGTCAGCCATTTGCACTCTTTTCGATGGCCTCATCGGTTACGTCATCGTCAGCGTCACGCCAGTCATCGGGCATGAGGTGGTCCAAAACGTCATCGACGCTGACGGCTCCTACCAGGCGGTCTGCATCATCTACTACAGCCAAGGCGGTTAGGTTATAGGTAGCCAAAATACGGGTAACCGTACCAATAGAGTCACTCGGGGAAACTGATTCCAGATCCCGATCAATAATGGAGCCCACCAGGGTTTGGGGAGGCTCACGTAGGGCCCGCTGCAAATGCACCACGCCAATAAAACGACCGGTAGGTGACTCTAGCGGGGGGCGAGCCACAAAACCCATGGTGGCCAGGGCCGGGCTGCCCTCCTCCTTACGGGCGTGGGCCAGGAAGGTGGCCACAGTGGCCTCAGGAGGCAAAATAATGGGCTCGGTGGTCATCAAACCACCAGCCGTGTAGTCGTCATAAGCCATCAGGCGGCGCACGTCGGCAGCCTCATCGGGCTCCATTAGGGCCAGCAGGGCTTCAGCTTTAGGCAGGGGCAGCTCGGAGACTAGGTCGGCGGCGTCGTCAGGCTGCATAACATCCAAAACGTCGGCGGCGCGTGGGGCCTCAAGCTTAGACAAAATAGCTAGCGAATCCTCAGCCGAAAGCTCCTCCAGGGCGTCAGCTAGGCGCTCATCGGTTAGGGCCGTGGCCACCTCAAGGCGGCGTACCGGGGGTAACTCGTGCAGGGCATCAGCCAAGTCAGCAGGCTTTAGATCCTCCATGGTGGCCAGCAGTGCGCTAACCCCCTGCTCATTGGGGCGTAGCGACAGGCCGATGACGTCGCCCACCTCAACGGTGAAGGTCTCACCTTTGCGTAGCCCCAGGCGCCCAGTGACCGGGCGCTGCACAAATAGACGCGTCACATTCCAGTCATGGTTGCGGTCTTTTTCGATGCACACGTCGCGAATTTCCACGGTGCCCGACCCGTCACGCAGGGTTACGCGCTTATCTAAAAGCTCACCCACCACCAGGGTCTCTAGTGAACGCTGGGAGAAACGACGCACGTTAAGTACGCCGGTAGTAATTACCGCCCCCGGTTCCATGGCGGTTACGCGGGAAAGGGGCACAAATACTCGACGGCGCCCGGGCACCTCAACTACCAGCCCAACTGCGCGGGGGGCTGAGCGTAGGTTAATTAAAACGACCACGTCAACCACTTTGCCTACCTGATCACCAAGCGGGTCAAAGACCGCTGTGCCGGCTAGGCGAGCGATGTAGACGCGGGTTGCGGAACGTGTGCGCATAACCTCCATGGTCTCAGGTTAGCCCCCTAGCTATGGCCAGAGCTAACCTCAAAAGTGTGAAAAGATCGTCTAAATGATCAAATAATTTTGGGGGTGACACTCGCTTAGCAAATGCCACCCCCAAAACCTAGATTAGCCAGTAAAGACAGTTTTAATGGCTAAATTTCGCCGGTCTTAACTACGTATCAGTCGCGCAGAGAACGTACCCAGTTTTCGACGTCGTCGGTGTCACGCGGAATATCGGCGGTGATGCGACGGGCGCTGCCATCAGGGTCAATGACAATGTCGTCCTCAATACGCACAGCCTGGCCACGCAGCTCCTCAGGTACCTGCAGGTCATCGGCGCGGAAGTACAGGCCCGGCTCAATGGTGAAGCACATGCCCGGCTCTAGCAGCGCATCCATGTACATTTCACGCCGTGCCTGGGCGCAGTCGTGCACATCCAGACCCAGGTGGTGGCTGGTGCCGTGCACCATCCAGCGGCGGTGGTACTGGCCCTCAGCCGAAAGTGACTGGGCAGCAGTGACGCCCTCAGGCAGGCAGCCCCAAGACTCTAGACGCTCAGCCAGAACCTCCATGGCGGCATTGTGCAGGTCGCGGAAACGCACCCCGGGCTCGTTAGCCTTAGCGAAAGAAGCATCGGCGGCGTCGAGAACTGCCTGATAAATCTTGCGCTGAGCCTCAGAGAAGGTACCCGAAACCGGCAGGGTACGGGTCACGTCAGCGGTGTAGAGCGAGTCCACCTCGGCGCCGGCGTCAACCAGCACCATGTCAGATTCAAGTACGCGCCCATCGTTGTTAATCCAGTGCAGCGTGTTGGCGTGGTTACCGGAGGCGGCAATGGTGTCATAGCCCAGGCCGTTACCCTCTTCGCGGGCCACGGCGCCAAAAGCACCCTCCAGCACGCGCTCGCCGCGCCAGTGCTCAGTGGCGCGCGGCAGGGAACGAATCAGCTTTTCAAAACCGGACTTGGTGACCGAAACAGCCAGTTCCAGCTGCTCAATTTCCCACTGGTCCTTAATTAAACGTAGCTCAGCCAAAGCCTCTAGCAGCTTGGCGTCGTTAGCGGCGTTAACCTGGGCGTCTACTGCACCGTTTTGGCTGCGTACCTGGTTGACCAGCTCGGTGATGCTGGGGTCGGCCTCGCTGACCACACACAGTTCTAGCGTGCCCGCATCCTTAGCTAGGGCGTCACCTAGAGAGTCAATGTGGGCGCAAGCAATACCGGTGGCGTGCTCAACTTCCTCCAGGGAAGGACGCACCCCTACCCACAGCTCGCCGTAGCGCGGGTCGCCATAAAACTCTTCGCTTGAACGTGAAGCGCGCGGACGGAAGTAAAGCACAGCGGTGTGAGTGGGGCCTTCGCCGCCGTCACGGATGGGCTCAAGCACCAGCACGGCGTCGGGCTCAAAATCAGTGCCGGTACCGGTCAGATGCGCAAAAGCCGAGTGTGGGCGGAAGCGGTAATCGCAGTCATTGTTGCGCACCTTAAGCGGGCCGGCAGGAATCACTAGGCGCTTGTTGGGGAACAGCTTGCCCAAAGCCTCACGGCGGGCAGCGGCCCAAGGAGCAGACTCGTTACGGCCCTGCGTGTTTTCCGGGCGTGGGCCCCAGTTGGAGCTAATGAACTCGCGGAAAGCGGAGTTGGCGGGCTGACGTGAACGGTTGTTACCACGGTCAGCTAAAGTCTGGTTGTCGCTGGAAGCGGCAGATTTTTCCTCAGTCATAAAGCCATCATAAGCCGTTTAACGCGCTGGGCCCTAAGCCGTTTAAACGCTGGACCCCGGCGCGGCTGGGACCTCGCTGGCAGTGAGGCCGGGCGCTACGGCTCCTAGTGCGGGGGCGGCTGGGCTCAGCGCTGGCAGCGAGGCCAGGCGCTGACAAGCGGGGCCGGCGTCTTGACAACCGGGTTAGCGCAACCGGGTGAGCCTAACGGCGCCTGAGCCAGCTAGGCCATACAATCCAATTGTGCGCATTGATCCTCATACTCATTCAAGTTGTTCCGATGGCACCCAAACCCCAGCACAGTTAGTCGCTTCCGCTCTCGAATGCGGCCTGGACGTTATTGGGTTGACCGACCATGACACCACAGATGGATGGCACCAAGCTGCGCAAGCAATCGAAGGCACCGGCCTGAAACTGCTGCGCGGCATGGAAATTTCCTGCTCCTACCAGGGAATTACCCTGCATCTGCTCTCTTACCTACACGACCCCGACAATGTGGCTTTAAATCGGGAGCTTAGGCGCTCGCATGAAGCCCGCCATGAGCGCGCCCGCCTTATGGTTGAGCGACTAAGCAAGGATTACCCCATCACCTGGGAAGAAGTTGTCGCTCAGACAGCTCCCGGAGCCACTTTGGGACGCCCTCACATTGCTGACGCGCTGGTAGCTGCCGGGGCTTTTAAAAACCGCAGCGAGGTTTTTGCCGGCCCGCTTAAGCCTGGCTCGCCCTACACCGTGGAGCGTTACGCCCCCGACCCGGTCAAAGCCTGCGCCCTGGTGCGCGCAGCTGGGGGAGTGCCGGTGGTGGCTCACCCGCGCGCCGCTAGCCGCAGCAAGCGTCTAATTCCCGACGAGGTTTTTGCTCGCATGGCTGAGGTTGGTTTGGCTGGTCTTGAGGTTTATCACCGCGATCACGACGACGCCGCCCGCGCTCAGGCCCTGCGTCTTGCTAAGGATCTGGGGCTGGGAATTAGCGGTTCAAGCGACTATCACGGGGCTGGTAAACCTAATCGTTTAGGCGAAAACCTAATGCCGGTAGAGTTCTACGAGCGCGTTGTGGAGCAGGGTCTGCTACCCATTTTGGAGGGGTAGTGGAAATCTTTGAACCCCATGTGTTTGCTACCTCGCTAGCTACGCTGGTAGTTATTCAAGACCCGGTGGGGGCCATCCCGATCTTCCTGTCACTAACTGGAAAACAGTCTGATGCGCAGCGTAAAAGATCTGCCCGCACAGCTACGCTAGTTAGCCTTGGCGTAATTTTAGTATTCGCCTTAGCTGGACGTTACATTCTAGAGTTTCTAGGTATTAGCGTGCCCGCTTTGCAGCTATCTGGTGGTCTGTTGCTACTGTTGGTGGCCTTGGAGCTGCTTACTGACAAAATGGATGAGCATCCTGACCCTGACGCTACCGGCGGAGTTAACGCAGCCCTAGTGCCCCTAGGCACGCCCCTACTGGCTGGGCCCGGTGCGATTGTGGCCGCCATGGTGGCAGCTGATTCTTCTGGCTCCACCGCCGGTTGGATCAGTGTGGGTGTGGCTATCGTGGTGTCGCACGTGATCATTTGGCTCACCCTGCACTTCTCCACAGTGCTTAACCGGATTCTTAAGCAATCTGGCATTACCCTGCTAACCCGCATTGCCGGTTTGCTGCTGGCAGCTATTGCGGTGCAGATGATGGTGGACGCGGTAGAGACCTTCGTAAAGCAGTTCGGGGCCTAGCCTCAGCGGTGGGACCTGTCCTTGGGACTAGCCCGTCCATAGCGGCTGGCCCCGCCGCGCGCAACAAGCATCCCGCCGCGCGGGAGGCCAAAGCTGTTCGCCGCGCGGGCGGCCAAGGGCCCAGCTCAGGGCGCCTGGCGCGTGGCCAATCAAAACCGTATGCTGCTGGCTGCAAAACTAAGAACAAACCCCCGGCTCAACCGAGCACGGGGGTTTGCGGCGTTTAAAGGAGCCTACCTGCAATAGTCTACTCCTTAGAACTCACTCAGTGGGTTTTAAGAAGTTACCCAGTTTTTGTGGCTTGGCTGCAGGCTTAACCAGCAGCCTTGGCTAGCAGGCTTTTCGGCAGGCTTCTAGCCGGCTTCAAGCTGGTTTTGTCCAGTTAGTTTTACTCAGCTTTAGTGCGGCGAGCACCGCGAGTGCGCTTACGGGGACGACGTGACTTAGCCTGCTTAGTGCGCACGGCGTCGTCGGCCTTACGGTGAGCGCGCCCCCGGCCCCGAGAGCGGCCGCGAGAACGGGCGGCAGAGCGAGAGCCAGTGGTGCCCAGATCCTCAATATATTCAGCGCTTAAACCCTCACGCTTACGCTGCGAGCGCGGCAGGCGGTTACCCACATTCTCAGGAATATCCAGGTCACTGTAGAGGTGGGGACTGGTGTGGTAGGTCTCTACCGGCTCCTTGTACTCCAAGCCCAGCGTCTTGCAGTTCAGGCGCCAACGCGGCAGGTCCTCCCAATCCACAAAGGTGACCGCCGTGCCGTGCTTGCCGGCGCGCCCAGTGCGGCCGATGCGGTGCACGTAGGTCATGGCGTCTTCGGGGCACTCATAGTTAATAACGTGGGTGACGTCGTCGACGTCGATACCACGGGCGGCCACGTCGGTAGCTACCAGCACATCCACCTTGCCGTTACGCAGGGCACGCATGGCCTGCTCGCGGGCGCCCTGGCCCAAGTCACCATGCAGCGCGGCCACGGCGAAACCCTGCCTGGCCAGCTCCCGGGTGACCGTGTCGGCGGTGCGCTTGGTGCGGCAGAAAATAATGCAGCCTTCGCGCTCGCGGGCCTGCAAAATGCGGCAGATAACCTCCACCTTGTTCATGGCGTGCACGCGGTAGGCGTACTGGGAGACGCTGCGCACTGTGAGGGTGTCGTCTGCGGGATCTTCCTGGGCCCGAATATGGGTGGGTTGGTTCATGTAGCGCCTGGCTAGGGCAATCACTGCGGCCGGCATGGTGGCGCTAAAGAGCATGGTTTGGCGGTCGGGGCGGGTGGCGGCCAGGATTTTTTCCACGTCGGGCAAGAAACCCAGGTCAAGCATTTCGTCGGCCTCATCAAGCACCACGGTGGTGACGTGGTCTAGACGCAAGATGCCGCGATTAATCAGGTCTAGCAGGCGCCCGGGGGTACCCACAATAACCTCCGCACCAGCTTTAATGGCCTCAATTTGGGGTTCATAGGCGCGCCCGCCATAAACCTGGGCGATGCGCACGGTGCGGTATTTGGCGGCGGCGCTGAGCTCTTCAGCTACCTGTTTGGCCAGCTCACGGGTGGGTAGAATAACCAGGGCCTGGGCGCTGCCGGAGGCCGGGTCTTCATCCCAGCCTTCCTCGCCGGGGCCTAGGGTGTCCATTAGTAGCGGGATGCCGAAGCCTAGGGTTTTACCGGTACCGGTTTTGGCTTGACCGATAATGTCTGCCCCATCTAACGCCACCGGCAGGGTTAATGCCTGGATTGGGAAGGGGTGGGTGATGCCGCGTTCGTCTAGGGCCTTGGTAATTTCCTCTTCTACGCCGTACTGGGCGAAGGTTTTGGTTTCTAAATCAAGGCTATCGGCGGTGGCGCTGATGTCTGCGTCTACCTCATCGGGGCGCACAGCGGTGGCGGCAGCGGAGTTAATTAGGCCAGTGTTTGTGGCCTCAATGTCAGTATTGTTCTCGCTCATATATGCCTTCAACTTTAGGCGCTTTTTTGGCTTTATGGCAGTGGAAATGGGGTAGTTCACGTCAGCGCCTCACTAATGTGAGCGGCTTTGACTAAACTGTTGCCATGGACACTGCTTCTAATGTTTCAGCCTCTGGGGCCCCCGCGTTTAATTTGGTGGCTGGGCTGGTTACCTGGTCTTTATCGGTGCAATCCATTCGCCTGGGCAAGGATGCTTATATGGCTCCCGACATGGTCACGCGGGCCGCGTTGATGCGGCTAAGTGCCCAAACCACGCAGGATTTTAAGGCGGTTTCTACCCGTAGCCGTGAGCTGGGGGTTGATGCGCTAGATAATGCGCAGCCGTTTATGGGGGCGCTGGGTGATTACGATGAGCGTACTCGCCCGGCTGACTGGCCTGAGCGCGTGCTTAAAACTTATTTGGGTATGGGTTTGCTGGGCGACTTTGCGGCCCACGCGGTTTCGCTGCTGCCTCCGGCGCTGGCCTCTGAGCTGGCGCCCTATCTGGACCACCGTGAGCTGGATGCTTTTGCTTCTGCCAGTATTTTGGGTGCAGCCGGTTCTGACCCGCAGCTGGCGGCCCGCTTGGGGCTGTGGGGGCGGCGCGTGGTTGGTGAGGAAGTGGGTACTTTCCACGCTTTGCTGGCACGTTTTAAGGGTTTAGCTGCCGACGACGCCGCCCGCCAGGGCTACCACGACGCCCTGTCTGCTGGGGCGGCCACCCGCATGAAGGGCCTGGGCCTGCGAGTATGAGGCTATCTGCATAAAAACAAACCCCACCGGCTAGGCCGGTGGGGTTTTGTACGCGCCTCTAGCTGGCGGCGCGGCGCCTAGGGGCGCCTAAAAAGTGGCGCCCAGCAGCAGTCTAAAGGAGGCGCCTGAAGAATCAGAGGGCGAAGCCCACGCGACGCGGCTCGCTTTCACCTAACACTACGTAGGCAATGGCGGAGGTGGGCACGTAAACCTTGCGGCCCTTGTCGTCGTCGAGAACTACGGCGGGGGAGCCCTGAGCGGCCTTGATGGTGGAAAGTACGCGCTCTTGGCTGTCATTGGTCTCGAAGGTTAGCTCGCGCGCAACGTTGGTGATGCCGATGGTGACCTGCATGTAAAGCTCCTAATAAAGAAGTAGTGGGCCGGCAGGGAATGCGGGAAATTTACTTACATAATGCTACTGCAATGCAAAAAATACACGAATTGGCGTGTATAAGCTGTGTTCCAATAGTTACATGAGCAAATTCTGCTTAACGCCGCCGTCGCAGCGCTTTGAGCTGCCACAACCAGACGCTTTCACCACTAAAGTCTCCCAGCTAGTTGGCGAAGGGCGAAATTTGGTGGCTTTGGGGGCGCCGGGCAGCGGCAAAACTACTTTAGCGGTGTCCCTGGTGGCCCAGGCGGTGGCGCAGGGGCGTCAAGCAGTGTTGCTTAGCCCCACGCGCGTGCGTGCAGATCAGCTGCGCACTTATTTGGTGCAGGCTCAAACCCAGCTGGCCGGCCGCCAGGGCCAAGCGGCGTCGCAGTCACCCCAAACTCAGCCCAGCCCAGCTCAGACCGGCCCGGCGGCAGACTCAGGCGTCCCAGCGGATAAGTCCGGCCCGGCCCAGACCGGCCCGGCGGCGTCGGTGCAGGTGGACACCCCGCGCGTGTTTACCCCGGCGGCTTTTGCGCTGCGCATCCTAAGCCAGTGGTTTAGCCAGCGTCTACAACCCCTGCCAGCCCCGGTGTTGCTGATGGGCGCTGATGAGGACGCCGCCCTAGAGCAGCTAATTGGCCAGGTCAGCTGGTCTCAACCAGCTGAAGTAACCCAAACACGCGGTTTTCGCGCCCAAATCCGTAACCTGTTCTCGCGCTGCGGTGAGCTGGGGGTTGACTACCAGCTGCTAGAGCAACTGGGCCAGGCCGCCCAGGTACAGCTGTGGTGTGAGGCGGCGCCACTGTTAAAACTGTGGGACAGCCAAAGTGACATCAGCGCCGCCAACCGGGCCATGGCGCTGAAACTAGACACCGCCCGCCTGCAAGATCGGGCCCTATATGCACTAGAGCATTGGTATCAAGCCGATGTAACCGCTCCGCCGCAGCTGCCAGATCTGGTGGTGGTAGACGACTACCAAGACTGCACGGCGGCCACCGCCCGCCTACTGCACGCTTTAGCTGCCCTAAACCTTGGCGAGGCTGAGGGACAAGGCTGGTCGGCTGGCCAGATGCCAAGCGCTGGCCTCGGTGGCGCCAGTGGCGCGCAAGGACCTGGCAGCCACGGCAGTGCGAATGGATCTGGTGACGCCACTGGTGCGGGGGAGCCTGGCGGCATCGGCGTGACTATCCCCGGCGGCGTCGAGCACAAGGACGGACGCAGCACCCAAATAGTGGTGTTAGGCAACCCAGACGAGGCGGTTGAAACCTTCCGTGGCGGTGACCCACTAATGCTGGCCAGCGCCGCACGTGACTTTGACGCCGTGGCCCTAACCCTGCCGCAAGTACATCGCGGCTCACGCCAAATCGCTGCTCTAATTGAACTGGCCGTGCAGCAAGTACAGGTAGCCGGATGCATCAGCCAACGCCGCCCCAACTACCAGCATTTGGCGCAAAACAGCCAAAGCGTGTGCTTCAAAGTAGCTCCAGATGACACTGTCCAGGTGGGTGCCGTGGCCGCACATATGCGCTCACTGCATCTAGAGCAAGGCCTGGCCTGGGGGCAAATGGCGGTGATTGTGCGCCAAAGCAGCTCGGTGGAGCTGATCCGTCAAGAACTACGGCGTGGGGGAGTGCCCCTAGCCCCAGACACCCCCGCCCTACTGCTGCGCAGTGAACCAGCCGCGAAGGCCCTACTTGACTGCGCCCGCGCCGCCCTAGAGCAGCTACTGGGCGTGCCGGTGGTGCAAGAAGAAGCAGCCCGCTCTCTGCTACTAAGTCCCCTGGTGGGCTTTAGTGCCATTGAGCTACGTCGGCTGCGACGTATTTTGGGGGAGAGCCCAGATCACCTAAGCACCCGAGTGCTTAGCGATACCGAGCTGTTTGACCAGCTAGAAGCAGCCCCCACCTTGGCAGCCAAAGCTAAAGTAGCCCAAGCCATTAATGAGGCCCTGGCTAAAGAACGCAGTGAGGGCTTGGAGGCCCTGGTGTGGGGGGCCTGGCAGGCCAGCGGCAAAGCCCAATACTGGCGTCAACTGGCCCTAGATATTGAGGCCGACTCGCTGCTGCGCCAACGTGCCGACCATGATCTGGACGTGGTTATTTCCCTGTTTAAACGTCTAGAGGTGTGGAGTGAACGCAATCCTTCAGCCCCCGGTCAGCAGTTCCTTGATGAGCTAGAGGCCCAGCAGGTGGCCTCAGACTCGGTGGCGGCTCTAGGGGCGCGTCCACAGGGTGTTTCGGTGCTGACGGTGGCGGCCTGTGCGGGGCGTCAGTGGGAGTTTGTGGCGGTTTTAGGTATCGACGACGGTGTGTGGCCTAACCTGCGCCTACGTGACAGCCTCACCCAAACCGGTTTACTAACCGACATTGTCTCCCAGCGCATAGCTGACACTGTCAACTTAGCTAGCTTAACTGCCAGCTTGGATCCCCAAGCCCTGGCTCAAGCCCGCGCCCAGATTTGCAGTGACGAGATGCGCCTGCTGGTGGCTGCCATGTCACGGGCCAACAGTCAACTGTGGCTGGGTGCAGTTAATGGCGGCGAGCAGGGACCCTCCAGTTTCTTCAACTACCTAAGCCGCCAAAGCGCCATACCGGTTGAACCAATCCAGCCCGGCGGCGCCTACACTCTGCGCGGCCTGGTAGCTACGCTACGTCGGCAATTAATGCTTGATTTAAAACACAACAACGGTACCCAGGCCCCACAAATCGCCGCGCTACTAGCCGCCCTGGCCCAGCGTGGGGTGCCCGGAGCCGATCCACGCAGCTGGCTGGGGATCGCTGGGGCCAGTCAATTCCTCACCGATCTGCCTGCCCAGCTAGAGGGCCAAGACCGTCTGGGCACGCAGGTGGCCACCCACGCCGTCGTCGCCCTTAAACAATTACAAGCCCAGCGCGTAAACCAAGCCCGCCAACGCGGGGCTAGGCTCTCACCCTCAGACGTAGAAAACATTGAAACCTGCCCGCTGCGCTGGTACCTGCAACGCCACGGGGGCTCGCCGGCAAGCTCCAGCGCCCAGCAGATCGGGGCGCTAATCCACTGGCTGGCCCAGCAAGGTCAAGAACACGGGCTGAGCCGCGAACAGCTACTAGACCTGTTCTATCGTGAACGCTCCAGCCTGCAGCTACCCGGGGGTTGGTATGGGCGCCAAGAAAACCAACGGGTAGAGAAAATGGTGGAAAACCTGGCCCTTTACCTGGCCAACAGTCCCGCAAACATGCAGGTAGAAGTGGAGTGCCCAGTGCGCGCTCAGGTGGAACTAGAAGTGGATGGCGCCCCGCTTAAAATCAAAATTTCCGGGCGCGCAGACCGCCTAGAACACACCAGTCAAGGCATAGACGTAATCGACTTTAAAACCGGCGCCAGTGTGGACTCTGCCGGCGCCCAAACCAACGCTCAGCTGGCCACTTACCGTGTAGCCCTGCAGGCACGCGGCGAAAACGTGCACGGTGGGGCGCTCATCATGCTGGGTAAAGAAAACAAAAAAGCCCAGGTGGATGCTTTAACCTATCCCGGCTCGCGCGAGTTAGCCCCCAGTGACTACCTAGAAACTGGCCAAGGCTGGGACACGGACCTGATCAGCGCCGCCGCCCGCGATAGTTTAGGGCCCAGCTATCAGGCGCGCACCGGCGAACACTGCCGCCACTGCGCCTACCAAGATTTCTGCCCCGCCCTAAGCGATCGGAACTACCTATGAGCGCACCAAAACCAGCAGCCGGGGCCCAGTTTCTAGCCCTACCGGCGCCGCCGCAACGCTTAACCCCTGCTCAGCTATTTACGGCGTTGGGTGAAAAGCATATGCCCACTGATCAGCAAGAAAAGGTAATTACTGCGCCCCTAAAACCAACTTTGGTGGTGGCCGGGGCCGGCTCAGGTAAAACCGCCACCATGAGTGCGCGCGTAACCTACCTGGTGGCCAGTGGGCAGGTGGACCCTAGCCAAGTACTGGGTCTAACCTTCACCCGTAAAGCCACCCATGAGCTGCGCGAACGCATCGAAAACCGGCTCGGCCAGCTGTATCGCTATCCTGGCTGGACACCGTCAAGTAGCAACGATACCCAAGAGCTCACAGCAGTGGCGGGGGAGGCCACCGTAGCCACCTACAACTCCTTTGCCGGCTCCCTAGTGCGCGAATGGGGCCTAGAAGTAGGCCTGGAAACCGACACCGCCGTACTGACCCCCGCCAGCTCCTGGCAGATCATGTATGAGCTGATGGAAAACTGGGGCCAAGAATTTGAAGAACCCTTCAGTTCCCTAGATTCAGCCACCGAACTAGCCCTGCAGGTAGCCAACTCGCTTAACGAAAACTTACTTAGCGTAGATGAAGCCCGCGAACTGATGGCAGATCTGGGCCAGAACCTAAAAGACCTGCGCTCAGTGCGCGGGGCAGCCAAAGCCATTGACGCCAAAAGCCTGCCAGCCATGACCAAACGTATCCAAGTGCTGGATCTGGTGGAGCGCTACATTGACTACAAACGTGAAAACTCACTGGTGGACTTTGGCGACCAGGTGGCACTGGCATGCCGGATCGTTACTGATGAGCGGGTGGGGCCGCGCGTAATCGCCCAATACCGTGACCGCTTCAAAGCGGTGCTGCTAGATGAGTTCCAAGACACCTCGGTGGCGCAAACCATTTTGCTCTCCAGCCTCTTTGCCGGGTGCGGAGTGGTGGCTGTGGGTGACCCCAACCAGGCCATTTATGGTTGGCGCGGCGCCAGCTCAGCGGCGCTAGGCCAGTTCCACCGCCACTTCAGCAACGGCGCCGGCCCGGTGCTGCAACTATCCACTGCCTGGCGTAACGATCCACAAATCTTGCAGGCAGCCAACCGCATCAGTGACCCGCTGCGTGCCAGTGGTCAGGTGAAAGTAGAAAAACTGGTTAAACGCCCCGGGGTGGGCGATGAGCGCGGTAAAGTGTGGGCGGCCAGAGTGCAAGATGGCCTGGCCGAGGCTGAGCTGATTGCCAAATTCCTGGCCCAGCGTTGGTCTCCAAGCAAATCCATGGCGGTGCTATGCCGTACCCGCAGCCAATTCACCCCGATCGTGGCCGCCATGATTGAGCGTGGCATTCCAGTAGAGGTGGTGGGTTTAGGTGGCCTGCTGGATGTGCCTGAAGTGGCTGACGTGCGCGCCCTGATGAGCGTGGCTTTAGACCCCACCAGCGCCGACCGCTTAATGCGGCTAATTGACCTGGTAGGGATCGACGCCGCCGATCTAGACGTGGTGTGGAGCTTTGCCCGCGAACTGGTTAACGCTCGCGCTAACACTGGGCAAAGTAGCGCTGAGCCGCTGCTAGCTGAGGCCCTAAGCGAGATAGTGGTTAACTTTGGGGCATTTGAAGCTTTCTGCAAAAAATATGCCTGCGCGCTGTCACCGGCGGGCCTATACCAAGCCAAAGGCCTAGGGCGCATACTGCAAGAAGCTAATGGGGCCGCCAACTTGGAACTGGTGGACTTCATCTCCTGGGCTGAGCGCGCCCTGGGGTTGGATGTTGAAGCTGCTGCGCGCGTGGATGTAAATGAGGTGGGGGCGCGGGCGCTAGCAGCGCTGCGAGCCCAGGCGACGTCGTTCAAAGCCCAAAACCCTGAAGCTGGGGCGCAAGTGTTCTTAGGCTGGCTAAACGCGGCCCAAGACCAAGAACGCGGGCTGGAACTACCTGAAGTTGAGCCCGCCCCCGGCGCGGTGCAAGTGCTAACCGTGCACGCCTCCAAAGGTTTGGAATGGGACATAGTGGTGGTTCCCGGCCTGGTGGAAGCCAATTTCCCCAGCTACCGTAGCCGGCCTAAAGAGGACTACACGGTGCTGGCAAACAGCTGGATCACCCAGGTGAGCGAGTTCCCCCATACCCTGCGCCGCGACTATGACTCACTGCCGCCGTGCCCATTTATTGGGCTTAGCCCCCAGGCCGGTAAAGATGCGATTTTGGCTGCCGGCGAGGAATACCGCAGTGAGCTTGGTAAATGGGAGGTGGCTGAGGAGCGGCGCCTGGCCTATGTGGCCTACACTCGGGCCCGCAGCCAGCTGCTGCTGACTACCAGCCACTATGCGGCGCTTTCAAAGACCCCCAAGATGACCAGCCGGTTTTTGAAAGAACTAGAGCGTTCACAGATGGTGCAGTTCCTAGCAGATGATGAACGCGACGATGATTTAAGCAATCGCGCCTTAGACCAAAGCTCGGTGTCTGTATGGCCGCACCAGCTCGACGCCCTGGCCAGCCTGGAAGAGCTAGGTGTTGCAGATGCGCCGGGCCAAGCTGCGCCGGGCAAGCAGGCTGGGCTGAGTTTGCGGCTGCGCGCAGCTGCCCTAGTCAGCGCGGCGGGCGGCTGCCAGGGTGCTGGCTCCGAAGAGGCTTTACAAATACCGGAAGGTTTAGCGCCGCAGCTTGATGATTGGTGGCGCCAAGCCCGCCTGCTGCTGCAAGAGCGCCAAATCCGCCAAGAAAATGGGCAGGAAATTGTTTTGCCTAGTCACCTGGCTGCCACGGCCATGGCCAAAGTGGGTAAAGAAGACTTCATCATGTCTTTGCGTCGCCCCTTGCCGCCGCCACCTTGCAAGGCAGCGCGGTTAGGTACAGCCTTCCATGAGGAAATGTCGCAGCGTCTAAACAGTGAAGGCACTTTGCTTTCGTTAGCTGAAGCCGGCAGTGACCGCCTGAGCCCCGCTGACCGCAAGCAGGTTAACGACTGGCTTGATAACGTCGCTGACCTGGAGATACTGCAAGGCTATAGTCCCTACGCTACCGAAATTGACCAGGAAATTAGGTTGGCTGGATTCAATGTGCGTTGTCGTATTGACGCCGTGTTTAAAGCGGTTGAAAAAGGCTGCGCCCAGTGGCTGATTGTGGACTGGAAAACCGGTGGTCAGCGCGTGCGGGTAGATCAGCTTTCACTGTATGTGCATGCCTGGGCGGCCAGCCAAAACGTGGATATCAGCCAGGTGCGCGCGGCCTATGTGTATGTGCAAGACGGCCATGTTGATGAGCTGCGACCGCGCCAAATCATTGGCCTAGATGTCTTCAAGGAGCGCCTAGAAACCCTGCGTGCTCAGCACTAACTCAGGCAAACAAACACAGGTAAACAAACACAGGCAAAATCATCCCTTCCCTATAAAAATTCCATGGGGTTTTATAGGGAAGGGATGAAATGTCAGTATTTGTGGGCGGCATTTCAAAATGTGACCCACAGTTATCAAATGCTGAGCCGGTAATCGTGGCTGGCAAGCCTGCGCCGGCAAGACTGGGCCTGGCAAGCCTGCACCGGTAAGACTGGGCCTGGCAAGCCTGCACCGGTAAGCCTGCGTCCCCGCAAGCCTAGGTCTAGCCCCAGTGCATGAGCCCCGGCCCGATATCACTCAGGGCAGCAAGCTCAGCGCTCCTCAGTTTCAATCGGCGCTGTGTCCATGCGGTAGATCTCCGTGGCCGTGTCTGGTGTGGCTGTACGACGTCGCGCCCAGGCCTGGTTTTTAGCGCTCTTCTCCCGCTGGGCCAGCAGATCGACGCCGCCAGTAAACTTTTCTTCACTGACGATTTCGATCTGCGCACTTGCAGGCGTATACGGACTGTAGGGGCTGTAAGGACTGCGTGCAATACCCAGGCTTGAGGTGTCAAAACCTAGATCTGGGCTAGCTGCGCTAAGCCCCATGATTGGGCTGTGAACATCCGGGGTTTGCTCTGCTGCATCTTGTGCGCTTTTTGCGCTGCGGCCCCCGGTATTTAGATCCAAGGTAGAGCTGCTCTCCGGGCTGGGTTCTCGCCCGCGCCAAGTGCCAGCGCTGAACCTCGAACTAAAGCTAGCGCTAAGTTTTGAACCCAGAGCGCCAACACTGAGCTTCTCAGACTTCTTAGCTTCGGGCTGTTTTTCTTCGTCATGGCCAGAAGAGCTACCGTAGTTGCCAGAGTAGGACTCGTAATCTAAATCGTCGTAGTAGTCTTCAGCGGCCCTAGTCCCAGAGCCAGACTCGTCTTGGCCCCCAGCATTAGTGTGGTAGCCATCCGCAGTGTGGTAGTCATCTGCGCTGTCAGCACTCGCATAGTTCCCGGCGTCGTCGTAATTAGCTTCTTTACCAACTGTCTTGGCATCAGAGTCGTAATCAGTGCCGTAAGTGCTGTCGCCAGACATGTCATCGCCGTCGTCGCTATAAGCACTGTCGTCTCTGTCGTCATCAGGGGAAATATCTGGCGAAGCGTTGGAAGCCACCACCGCCATGGGCCTTGAGCGCTCCACAAATAGCTCGTCGCCCACCTGCTCGGCCAGGTCTTCGAGCATTTCTACAGCTTCATCAATGATTGCCTCATCCTTGGTACGCATCCCGTGCAGCAGCCAACGCGCCAGGTTCAGCTCACTAACCAGTTCCGCGCGTAACCGCAGGTATTTATCCACGCCCTCAATGCGGCCACGGTCATAGGCTTCCTCGATCACATCCAAAGTGTCAATCGGGGCGCTGGAATAAACCCAGGCCAGATCCTCAGCCGGGTCACCTACACGCATTTGGCTTAGCCCTTTGAAAGCCAAAATCGAGCCGCCGCCGGTAATGATGTTCTCTTCGGCCAGGTCACCGTGCACTACCACGGGGTGGAAGCGCCACCACAGATCCTCATCCAGCGCCGACTCCCAGCGTGCCAACAGGTTGGAATCAACCTTGCCGGTCATGGCAGCGTCGTCGAATAAAGACTGCCAGTTGCTGCGCACATCGGCGGCAGTGAGCACCGGCAGGCCGGCCTCTTCGATCAGGGTGGGGGGAATTTCATGCAGCTGAGCTAGCGCGCGTCCCAGGCCGGCAGCCAGTCCGGGGCCAGGGCGCAGGGATTCAATCGCTAGTGGGTGACCGGGGATGTGGCTACGGACCTGCACATACGACTTGTCTGGAAGAGTCACCCCACCTTCAGGGCGCGGCACGTCAAAGTCCACGTAGCCACCGTCTACACGCCGGCCAATCTGTTTAAGTACTCGCGACTCCGCAATCAGTGCGGCGCCAATGGTGGGGTTGGTGGTGTGGATTACTTCCCAGTGCCGTCCTTGCACGTCAATCAGTCCAGTGAGGGTCTGATCTGCGTCTCGGTGCTGGGGAAGGGCCAACCGCGCGGGGATCACATTGGGGGCGGCAACAACCGCCAGCGCAGCCAGGTTCAGGTAGGAACGCTCACGAGACATGCCTATAGCGTAAAACACGGCTTAGTGGTTGCACCCTTGCCGCGCCGCCGCTTGGGGAATAAGCCCCCGTGATACGCCTGTTGCTAGCGTGGCTGGTGGGCTGGTTTGCTGGGTCCTAGGGCCGACGGCGCTGCGGCGGTTTGGTCTCGACGGCGCCGCCGAGGGTCGTTGATATGGGCCGGATGTGGGTCGGGCTCCCAGCAGGTAGGGCCGGGCGGGTGCCAGGGTGGGCTCAAATGCCGGATCGGGCGGGTGCCAGGTGGGCGCCGTCGTCGTTGACGAAGAAGTAAGCAGCAACAAAATAGGACTTTAGTACCAAGTGATGCCCACATGCTTTACCTTAAGAAAGACACAATCAAGTCACAATCGGACAAAGTTCAAAAAAAGTGATGCAGGAAACTAAAGGGCGCGTTAATCTGGAATTGGAAAGGTATTTACCCAGCTCATAGGGGTATCGAGCGGGAAGTTAGGGGCCAAGGTGGCAACAGACTTTTTTGGTACGCAGGTACGCAAAGCTGTGCGCCGGGCCGGAATTGACCCGCTCAAAGACAGCGTCGAGCTCAATAACATCATCAACTACGTGCGTGAAGAATACGTAGCGCGCGCAGATGCCGGGCTGGTGCCCAGCGACGTTGATTTAGACCAGCTTTCCCGCCAAATCCGCGCCGAACTGACCGGCGCCGGGGTGCTGCAAGGCTACCTGGACGACGATTCCATTGAAGAAGTTTGGGTTAACGGCCCCGGCCAGGTGTTTATTTCGCGCGGCGGACGCAGCGAACTAACCACCACCATCCTCGAAAGCCAGGAACTAGAGCAAATAATCGAGCGTCTGCTGCGCGCCTCTGGACGGCGTCTAGACCTGTCTAGCCCCTTCGTGGACGCCCAACTGCGCGGCGGCGAACGTCTGCACGTAGTGATCCCACCTATCACCGCAGGTAAATGGGCGGTAAATATCCGCAAACACGTAGCTAGAGTGGCGCGCACAGCCGACCTGGTGCGCTTGGGCTCTTTAACCGCCCCAGCTGCCCGCTTTCTCGACGCCGCCGTGGCCGTGGGTTTAAACGTGGTGGTTTCAGGGGCCACGCAAGCCGGAAAAACCACCATGGTGCGGGCCCTGGCGGCCGCCATTCCACCCCAAGAACGGGTGGTGACCTGCGAAGAAGTCTTTGAGCTGGGGCTGCGTAACCGCGACTGTGTGGCTATGCAAACGCGCAGCGCCAATATTGAAGATCGCGGTGAAATTCCACTGCGACGCTTAATTAAAGAATCTTTACGTATGCGCCCCAACCGGCTGCTTATCGGCGAGGTGCGTGAAGCTGAAGCCCTGGATTTGCTGATCGCTATGAACTCGGGGCTGCCTTCAATGTCCACAATTCACGCTAATTCTGCGCGTGAAGCCGTGGTGAAACTGTGCACTTTGCCGCTGCTGGCTGGCGAAAACGTCTCTGCCGCATTCGTTGTGCCCACGGTAGCTAGCTGCGTGGATTTGGTGGTGCATTTAAACCAGGATCGCAGTGGCAGGCGGCGCGTAGAAGAAATCGCTTCACTTTCAGGTCGCGTTGAGAATGGTGTGATAGAGCTTGCCAGTGTCTATAAAACCGATAGCGACGGCGTGCTGCGTCGGGGGCTGGGGGCGCCTGATGCACAGCGCTTTAGCCGCGCCGGTTTTGACCTAAGCGAGCTACTGCGACAGGAGCGCCCATGGGGATAGTCATAGGCCTGATATTTGCGCTGGGGTGTTTAAGCATTCTGGCCGCGTGCACTTCGGAACCTAATCCACGACTGACGCGCCTAAACGAAGCCATGGAACGCAACTTGCGTCAAGCCGGGGTAGGTAAAACCTCACCAGCTGCTTTTAGTGCAGGCTGCCTGGTGGGGGCGCTGGTGGTGGGCCTGGTCTTTTTAGGTGTCAGTGGAGCTTGGCCGATTGCTTTAGCATTTGCGCTAATCACCTTGATCATGCCGGTGGTTTGGATTAACTCCAGGGCCCGCAAACACCGCACTGAGCTGCGCACGCTGTGGCCAGACGCAATTGACACTCTGGTTTCTTCCATCCGGGCCGGGTTAAGCCTGCCCGAAGCCCTAGCTAACTTAGCTGAGCATGGCCCGGTGCCGCTGCGCGGTGAATTTGCTGCCTTCGCAGTGGACTATGCGGTTTCCTCCAGCTTTGAAAACTCGCTGGAAGCTTTCAAGCGTCGCAGCGCAGACCCGGTAGCTGACCGTATTGCCCAAGCCCTGGCGCTGGCTCATGAGGTGGGCGGCAACGATCTTTACCAGGTACTACAGTCACTTTCGCAAATGCTGCGCGCTGATTTACACACGCGCGGCGAGCTGGAAGCGCGCCAATCTTGGACAGTTAACGGCGCTAAGGTGGCCGTGGCTGCGCCCTGGATTGTGCTGCTGCTTCTTTCCACTAAACCTAGTGCCGCCAGTGCCTACGCCACCCGCCAAGGTGCCCTGGTGCTACTGATTGGGGCGCTTACCTGTGCGGGAGCCTACTGGCTGATGCTGCGCCTGGGGCGTTTGCATGAAGAACAGCGGGTGCGGTGATGATGCGACAAGTAACTGCACTGGGTTTTGTTATCTGTGCCTTGGGTTCTAGCGGGGTATGGCTGATTTACCGCGCCCTTTTCCCTTCCCCACCTACCTTGGCTAGCCGCGTGGAACCCTATGTGCATCTGCGTAAACGTAGCGTTAGCGCGGAAAACTCGCGTTCTTTCAGTTCCTTTATGGGGGCCCTGGTGGCGCAGTTGGGGCGGGCGGTAGAAAATACTGGTTCCTCCTCTGGTTCGGTGCGTCGTCGGCTAAACCGCATTAACAGCCCCCTGAGCGTGGAGGATTTCCGCCTGCAACAGCTGGCCTGCGCTGTGGCCGCGCTGGTAGCCACCATCGCCTTTGGGGTGGGGGCGAGCCGTTTCACCCATGTGGCCCCGCTGGGGGTAGTGATGTTGGCGTTGATCGCAGCGGTTGTGGGACTGTCTGCACGCGACTGGTACCTGAGCGTTAAAGTACGCCGCTACCAAAAGCAGCTGGTGGATCAGTTGCCTGACACGGTAGAGCTGTTGGCCCTGGCGGTGGGGGCGGGGCTGAGCCCGCAAAACGCGATTGAGCGCGTATGTATGCAGTCCAGCGGGCCTATGCATGACCAGCTGCAAGCCACCTTGTCGCAGATGCGTGCCGGTAGCCGCTTGGCTGTGGCCCTGGAGGATCTGTCTGAACGCAATCAGTTGCCGGCCCTAAGCCGCTTTTGTCAGGCCATGATTGTGGCTATTGAACGCGGCACGCCTATGGGTGAGGTGCTGCGCGCCCAAGCCTATGACGCGCGTGAAGCTGCCCGCCGTGCCCTGATGGAGGAGGGTGGGCGTAAAGAAATCGCCCAAATGGTGCCGGTGGTTTTCCTAGTGCTGCCGGTAACGGTGGTGTTTGCGCTCTACCCGGGATTGGCGGTGTTGCACTTTAAGCTGTGAAATTTGCGCCCGTCTCAAGGCGGGGCGGGCGCACCCATAAAGAAATTCAAAGGAGAATGACTAATGAAAAACATGGTGGTTAAGGCTGCCTCAAAGCTGCGCGCGCTGCGTGGGGCCGTTGGCTCCCAGCGCGGTGACGTGCCCGGGTGGGTGCTTGTCACCTTGATGAGCGCCGGTTTGGTGGTGGCGTTGTGGACTGTTGCCGGCAAGGTACTTGTGGAAGTGTTCAACAATGCCATCTCTAAAGTCGCTGGCATGGGTTAGCGCCCGGCTGCGCCAGGTTTTCGGGCTACATCCGGTTTACCGGATATGCCAGGCTTTCCGGCTGCGCCAAGTGCGCACTAACCAGGCAGGCTCTAACCGGGTAGTGCACTCTAATCAGGCAGGCTCGGTGCTGGTGGAATGGTCGCTAGTGGCGGTGCTGGTCATGGCGGTAACTGCGGCCTTGCTACAGCTGACGCTTAGCCTGTACGTGCGCAATATTTTGGCCGACGCCGCCTCCGACGCCGCCCGTCACGCTGCGTTGGTGGGGGCCAGTGACGCTGAAGCCAATGCGCGCGTACAACAGCTATGCCACGGGGCTTTGCGTGCCAACTACCCGACTAAATCTGAGGTTTCTCACCTGCAACGCGGCTCAGTATCGCTGGTACAGGTGCAGGTCAGTGCCCCTTTACCGGTGATTGGCTTATGGTCTCCCACGGGTAGCGTGGTGGTGCGCGGCCATGCGGTTGACCAGCGTAGCTATCAGCGTTAGGGGCTCGCATGCGCAAGCTAGATTTTCAACGCGGCAGTGCCACAGTGGAATTTATTGGTTGGACCGCCATAATCGTGATCCCACTGGTGTATTTCATTATTTACCTGTCGTATCTGCAGGCCACGGCGCTGGCTTTAGAGTCGGCGGTGCAGGCAGCTGGTCAGGTGGCTATGCACGCGCGCACCCCGGAACAGGTTTCGCAGGCCTACACTGCCGCCCAACTGGCCTTGGATGATCAAGATGTGCAGGCTGATGCCCGCCAAGCCATGCACATTAGTTGCCTTAGCCCAGGTTGCGGCGATGGGCGCGTGAGCATTTCGATTAGCACCGAAGTGGCTCTGCCAGGAACTGGTAGGGCAGGTCAGGGCTTAGCTCCGGTGAGTTTAAGTGCTACTCGGCAGGTGCAGCTAGCTGATACACGCGGCTGGAAAGGGGGTAAATAATGCGCACTTTACACTGTCAAGTGCCCTCTCGAATGCGCCGGGCCTGTGCGAGCCAGTCTGGCAGCACCATGCTGCTAGGAATTGGGGTAGGGGCAGTGGTGTTGGCTTTGATCCTGATTTTGGCTACTGCCACTGCGATTTACCTTGACCTTAAACGCCTAACCTACCTGGCCGACAACTGCGTGGCCTTAGCGGCCCGTGAAGTTGGCAGTGAGGGTCAGTTAGATGCGCTTGCCGCCCAAAAAACAGCCAGCTCATGCGTGGCACAGCAAGGCAGTGACCCTAATGGCCCTTTGGCTGGTTCGCGCCTTAGCTCAGTTAGTCTTAGCGGTTTAAGCGTGCAGGGAGACAAGGTGCAGGTGCAGCTTTCGGCCCGCACCAGCCCGGCCCTGATTCCTTGGGGGTTGCTGCCTGCCAGTGGCTTTAACCTGCACGCTAACGCCTCTTCTCACCTCAGTTTGCTTCAGTAAGGCTCGACGGCGCCCGGCCCTAAATAACCTGGCCGGCACGCATGCGTACCACCCGATCGCACTGGGACGCCTCAGAGGAGTAGTGGGTGGAAATCAAAATCCCCACCCCTCTGGAGGCCAACTGACGCAGATACTGCCAAAGCCGCAGTCGGGCTAGCGGATCCATGCCGGAGGTAGGCTCATCCATAATCAGCAGCTGCGGAGCGTGCATAGTGGCGTTCATACAGGCCAACATGCGCCTAGTAGACAGTGGCAAGTTAGCTACTGGGTCGGCACCAAAACTGCTGGCCCACCGGCCCACCTGGGTGGGGACCTGGCACTGATACTGGCGCGCATTGAAAATCAAGTTTTCACTTGCGCTCAACGATGGCGCCAAACCCACAAACTGGGGCACGTACCCTAAAAGCTTGCGCGCCTGCAAGCTACCGGGGCGTTGGCCCAGCACGCTAACCTGGCCCGAAGAGGCTGCTTCGAGACCCAAAATAATGCGCATACTGGTGGATTTACCGGCGCCATTAGCGCCAATTAAACCCACAATTTCACCTGGCGAGACAGCAAAAGACACGCCTTTAAGAGCCTCAAAATCGCCAAAGCGTTTGCGCAGTTCCTGCACACTAATCAAATCCTGCGCTTTGGGGGAGGGGGCCGTTGCTGACTTGCCGCTGCCTGCCTGGGTTGAGCTGGCGGGCTGCGGGTGGGTTGAGCTGGCGTGCTGTGCGGGGGCTGAGTCGCTAGCCCCCGCTTGGCTTGATTGACCAAGCTCTGCGCTAAAACCTTGCCAATCGGAGCCGCTTTGGGCGCAAAGCTGCCAGGCAATACAGGCCCGCTCTAGCGGAGCGCTGCGCTGCCAGGGCTCGCCCAAGCTGGCCACGGTTTGCTCATCAAGCTGAGGAGCGCAGGCAATTAGCTGCTTAGCGGTGCCGGTGGCCATCACACGTGAGCCCAAAGTCAAAATAATTTGGCTAGAGTCTTCAGCCTCATCAATATAGGTGGTGGCCACTACCACCGTGGCGCCCCGGGCCGCTTCAGCCTTAATTAAAGCCAAAATAGCTGTACGTGAGTCAGGATCAACTCCGGTAGTGGGCTCATCTAGTACCAGCAGCTGCGGCTCAGCTAGGGCCGCCATAATCACGCCCAACTTTTTACGCATTCCCCCAGAGAGGTTACGGGCCAGACGGTCAGTGAAACGATCCAGGTCAGCTGCCTTTAACAGCTGCTGGGCGCGGGCGTCGTCGTAATGACCAAAAATTTTTGCCACAAAACGTAAGTTCTCGGCCACGCTCAAATTAGGCCAGGTACCCGAATCACTAGGCATATAGCCAATCTGGGTGGACTCGGGCAGGGCGCTGACCTTGCCTTGGGTGGGGCGACGACGGCGGTTAAGCAGCGCCAAGATCGCATCCTTAGCACTAGCGCCGTCGCCAATGATGCTGCTGACGCTAGCGGGAGCAAAAGTAAGGCAGGTACCTTCCAGGCCTAAGCAGCGCACATTTTCAAAACTAATCATGGCTAACCCCTTAAATGCTGCGCAGCGAACGAGCCAGGCGGGCCGTGGCCGCCCCGAAAAGTAGTACGCATTGCAGCGCCATAATGCTAAGCGGCAGCCACAGTTGCGCGGCGTCAGAACCGTTAAGCATCACCCCGCGCGAAACCTGCACAAACCAGGTCAGCGGCAGCAGATAACCGATGCAGCGCACCCAGGTAGCCATAGATTCCAGCGGGAAAACCAAGCCTGAAAGCAGTGTTTGGGGAATGATGGTCATAATCGCCATTTGCACCGCCTGCGCCGTGGTCTGCGAAACTGTGGAGATCAGCACTCCCAGCCCTAACACCACGCCCAGGAACAGCCCCCCGGCCAGCGCAAATAGCCACAGCTGTCCGTTGAAGGGAATATCGAACAGGTATACGCCGGCCAGCGCCACCGCGCTCATATCTATAATCGCCAGCATAAAGTAGGGCGAAATTTTGCCGGCAATAATTGAGCGGGCCTTAATCGGCATAACCGCCAGCTGCTCCAGGGTGCCGGCCTCGCGCTCACGCACCATGCCGATAGAGGTGATCAGCGTGCCGATAACCGCCATCACCAGGCCGATTAGACCAGGAATCATCACCCAAGAGGTTTTTAGATCAGGGTTGAACTCCACCTTGATCCAGTTGGTGTTAGGTTCCTGAGCCTGCTTGGCTAGGGCCTGCAGCTTTTGACTTTGCTCCTTAGCGGCTTGGGCGGCTTTAGCAGCTTGGGTGGGGTTAGTGCGTAGCCCCTGCGCGCTTTGCTGGGCTTGGGTGGCGGCGCTGGAAAGCTGTTTTAACTGGGCGCGCATGTCATTTGCCTGCATTTGCACCAGGTCAGCCTTGGCACTTTGGGCGGTAAAGAGTTTGGCGCCGTTTAAGTAGACATCCACCCGCTGGCTTAAGGTTCCCGCCTTGGCTTTGGGGATAACGACGACGTCGCCGCTGGGCGAGCGCAGTAGCTTTTGGGCCTGGGTGGGGGTGGCAGGGGCTGAAGTGTCGGCCACAAAGTTGAATTTGTCGGCTCCCGGTAGGGATTTTAGATAGCTGACAGTTGAGCTGGCCTGGGGGCCGATGACTTTGACGTTGATGTGGTCAACGGAGAAGTTGGCGGCGTAGCCGAACACTAGCAGCAGTAGCAGTGGCAGCATGATGATCATGGCTAGCGTACGCCGGTCACGTTTGAGTTCTTGAAATTCCTTGATGAATAAGGCCCTCATGGTGTGTTCCTTTGATTGTGTCTGGTGTCCAGTAGGGCAGCAGGCGCGGTATTTCATCGCTTGATGAAAATATTAAGATATTTCATCAACCGTGGAAATACTTGCTCTGTAATGTGACGCGCTATACGGTAGGGACGTGACTTCAGCTGCTAACGCCGTCGGGGGAGCCAAACGTGGCCCGCGCAAGGGTGGGATAGATAAAGAACAAATTTTGGCTGCCGCACGCGAAGAATTTGCGCTGCATGACTACAAAGGCACCACTATGCGCTCAGTGGCACGCCGGGCCGGGTGTGATGCCAAGCTGATTCACTACTACTTTGGTTCTAAAGATGAACTGTTCGCTGAAGCTATCTCGCAGGTAATGGAATCGCTGCAGATTACCCGGTGGTGGATAAGTCAGGCTAAGGCAGACGGGGGTGGGGGAGCGCAGGTGCTGCGCCAGCTACTGGAATTTGTAGAAACTAATGAATCGGGGCCAGCTTATGTGGCCATGGTGCGCGCACTGTCTTCTGAAGAGCGGGTACGACAAATGTTTCTAGACCGCATTACCTTGCGCGTAGCTCTGCCAACATTTACCAGTTTGGGTTTAGATCAGGTGCCAGCGCGCATGAATCTAATTAGTACTCAGCTTTTAGGGCTGATAAGCGTGCGCTACATCATGAAGTTTGAGCCTCTAGCCTCAATGCCAAGAGATGAAGTAGCCGCCCTGGTGGGGCCAACGTTAGATCGGTATATGTCTCCAGACCTATTTACTAAGCAATAAAACTGCCCTGCCAATATTTTGGCAGGGCAGGCATCGGCGGATGTTTTGAATAAATTTTAGGCGCCTACCGGCAGGTCAAGCTCGCTGTTGCGACGGCGCAACTTTGCGGCCTGGCGCTTGGCTAGCTGCTTCATGTAAGCGCGCTTAACGGTGATAACCGTGTATACGCCAACCGCCAGGAAGAACAGGTTGGCTACAGCCGAAGGCCAAGCGTTTACGTAGGCGCAGTTGATAATCAGCAAAATCGCACCCGACATGTTCAGAGCGTTGTACTTTAGGGAATCGCCGGCCCACACGCCGCGCGCCACTAGGAAGTAGGCGGCTACAAGAGCTAGGGAACCGATCCAGCCGATAACGGCGACGCTGATGTCAACAAGGGAAGTCACGCAGATATTTTTACGCGCTTTTAGAATGAAGATCAATTAAATAAAAACGCATTGGGTATGTAGAATTACTTCATGCAGTTGGATCCGCGACGCATGGCTATTCTGCTGGCTGTATATCGTAACGGTGGAATTGTGGCCGCCTCCGATACTTTGCGTATTTCCCCCAGTGCTATTTCGCAGCAGATCAGACTATTAGAGAAAGAAGCTGGGGTGCAGCTGCTAGAGCGCACGCCCCGGGGTGCACAATTAACCAGTGCCGGCCGACTGTTAACTGACGCCGCAGAACGCATAGAGGCCGAAATCACAGGGGCGCAGCGTGAGTTGTTAGCCTCCAGTGGCCAAAGCGTAACCGGTATGGTGCGGGTGGGCTCATTCCAAACCGGTATTTTGGCGCTGCTACTGCCGGTACGTGAACAAATCAGCCAGCTGCACCCAGGTATTGAACTACGCATTTACGAGCTTGATGATGCAGTTTCTCGACGGCGCCTGCGCAGCGGTGAACTAGACATGATGCTACTAGAGGCAGATGAATCAATTACTTTTACCCCCACCCGCTCCACCAAAGACATTCCCCTAACCTCAGACCCCTGGGTGCTGGCAGTGCCCCCACACCAGCCCGTGCCGGCCTCACTTAGTGAGCTAACTAAACTCAACTGGCTGGATATGGATATTTCGACGGCGGGCGGCGCAGCCATGCGGCGCCTAGAGGGGGCCCTGGGGCATCGCTTTAACTCCACCCACGAAATCAACGACTACTCCACTGGGCTAACCATGGTGGCGCAAGGCTTGGGCTACTGCCTGGTACCCCATCTGGCTCTAGGTAGTTTCCCTGCACCTGCCGGAGTTGTCCTACACCACCTAACTGGATTAGGCGGACGCAAAGTGGTGCTGCGCCATCGGGCCACCCGTCTAGAACCAGACGCCGCCGCCAGTGAAGTAATCCGCCTACTAACGGCGAAAGGACACTGACGACGGCGCCTAAAGCTAGGCTCAGTGGGTTTTGATCAGGAAGTGGCTACAGCTCCAGTAAGCACCAGCACCACAATCACCGCACCCAAAATCACGCGGTAGATCAGGAATGAGGTGAACTTGTTGGAGGAGACGAACTTGAGTAGCCAGGCGATAGTGGCATAAGCGACGATGCCCGAAACCACGGTACCCAAAATGGTGGGGCCCCAACCAATGTCAGAAGAGATATCTTCACTGGCGGTAACGGCTTCCAGTAAACCTGCGGCCACCAGTGCCGGAATACCCATGAAGAAAGACAGGCGAGTAGCGGTTACGCGGTCAAAGCCACGGAACAAGCCCGCGCTGATGGTGGCGCCAGAGCGAGAAATACCCGGGAAAATCGGGGCCAAAGCCTGGAACAGACCAATGATTAGCGCGTCCATAATGGTCACCTGGCTCATAGAACGGTCCAGGTTCTTCTTACGGTCAGCCAGCCACATCACCAGCGACCACACCACTAGCGCGGCGGCAATAATCCACAGGCTACGCGAAGTGGTCTCAATGAAGTTCTTCAGTGCCAGGCCCAGCACAGCCACCGGGATGGAGCCCACAATAATGCCCCAACCCAGGGTGTAGTCGGGGTCAGTGCGGTGCTCCTTGTTGCGCAGGCCACGAATCCAGGCCGTAGCAATGCGTACGATGTCAGACCAGAAATAAACTACGGCAGCGAGGATCGCGCCAATCTGGATGATAGCGGTAAACGCGGTCATACCAGCAGAGTTGATCTGGTAGCCCAGCAGCTTTTCCACGATGTTGAGGTGTCCGGTGGAAGACACCGGTAGGAATTCGGTGATGCCCTCAATCACGCCTAGGATGATGGCGTCGATCCAGTTCATGTAAAGGTCCCTCTGGTCAGATAAATATTTGCTTAGGTAACTCTAGCGTGCTTCCAGCGTTATAGCCGTGGCCTTGATAACTGCAAACAGACTAGTGCCCACCTCGATGCCTAATTCTGCAATGGCGGCGGCGGTTAGGCGGGTGCGTAAACGCTGCCCATCAGCTAGGCGCAAAGACAAACTTACTACCGCGCCGTCGCCATCCAAACTGCTAACGCTCACCGGGATAACGTTACGCGGCGAACCTTTAGGTTGTTGCGGGTAAAGCGCAATAGCGTCGGAGTTAATAAGTGCAACCGCCTTGGCTCCCACCTGCCAGGCTGGTTCGTCGGCATTGGCTTGGGGCCACTGGGCCAGGCGCAGACTCAGACCCTGGCCAAGCTTGAGCTGCGGGGTGGCCTCATCCCCAGCCAAAGTGCCGTTTAGCAGGCTGGCCCCCGTTAGGCTGGCAACAAACTCGGTGCTGGGGGTGGAAAGGATCTCGGTGGTGGGGCCTTGGGTGATCAGTTTCCCGGCGTCCATGACGGCGACGGCGTCGCTCAGGGAGGCAATATCTACCAGGTCGTGGCTGACCATCACCACAGTGATAGCACGGGTACGGGTGCGCTCGCGTATCCGCGCGCGCAGCTGGGAGCGGGCCTGCACATCCAGGGCCGCCATGGGTTCATCGAGCACCAGCACTCGGGGGCTGGTGGCCAGGGCACGGGCTAAGGCCACTCGGGCGGCCTGACCACCTGAAAGCTCTCCGCCTTGACGGTAAGCCAGGTGGCTGGCTCCCACTGCGTGCAGCTCCTGCCAGGCGCGTTGGCGGGCACGACGGCGTCCTTGGCCCTGGCAACGCGGGCCAAAAGCCACATTGTCTAGCACACTCATATGGGTGAAAATCCCAGGGTTTTGCGCCAACAGTGCCACAGGACGTTTACCGGGGGAGACGAAAGTGCCGTGCCAGCCGGGCTCATCAAGGGTTTTGTCAGCAATTTTTAGATATCCCTGAGTGCGTAGCAGGCCGGCAATCATTAAACACAGGGTGGATTTACCACAGCCATTAGGGCCAATCAGAGTCAGGAACTGGCCGGGGCTAACCTCTAGGCGGGCATTATCAATTGATCGCTCAGGCAGCTTAGCCACCAGTTCAATCTTGGAGCCAGGGGCGGCGGGGGCTGCTAGCTGGCTTGACTTAGTGTTGACGGCGCCAGCTTCATCAATCTTTTTGAATAGCTGACGCTCAGCCCAGGTGCGCAGGCGGTAAATCCAGCCGCCAGGTAGCGCCGTCAAGCCCACCACCAGCGCGGAAGTAACCACCAACACCACTGCCAGAGCCATGGCAGTATCCGCATCAGATTCGCGTTCCAAATAGATAGCTAGCGGCATAGTGCGGGTAGTGCCCTCTAGCGAGCCCGCAAAAGTTAGCGTAGCCCCAAATTCACCCAGCGCGCGTCCCAGCGCCAAGGCTGTGCCGCGCGCCAAAGCTGGAGCCACCAAAGGCAAAGTGATACGCATTAGCACGGTTAAAGAGTCTGCCCCCAAGGTGCGGGCCATGCGTTCAGCCTGACGGTCACGGCTGCGTAAAGCCGCTTCCAAAGTGACCACCAAAAACGGCATGGACACAAACACCTGGGCTAAAACCACCGCCGTCGTCGAAAAAGCGATAGAAATCCCGGCCTCTTGCAGGCTAGGACCCAGCCAACCCCGGCGCCCGAAAGTGGCCAGCAACGCAATACCGGCCACAACCGGGGGCATAGTCATAGGCAGCACCACCACAATGCGGGCCAAACCCACTCCCGGCCACTGGCGCGCTAAAGCTAGCGCCAAAGGCACCCCCAAAATCAGGCTGACCAGGGTGGATATTAGGGCGGTGCGCAGGCTAAGCCACAGTGCGATTTGGGCACTTTCACCGCCTAAAAGGGTAGGAATTTGCCCCCAAGGCACGCGCAGCCCCACCCCGATAAGTGGCGTCACAATCGCTAAAGCGGCAATTATGCCTAAGACACGCACGCTTAGCGGTAGGGAGGACAAAGAATTATCGCTGGGGCTGCGCATAGTGGTATTTACCGGGTCTTAAATGGCCTGAACCGGGCCTTATTTGGTGGCGGGCGCGCCGAAGCCGGCCTTAGCTAAAATAGCCTGACCGTCCTTGGAGTTGACGTAGTCGATGAAGATCTTGGCGTCCTTATTGTTAGCGGCAGACTTAGTGGGGGCGATCAGGTAGTGGTTGACCACGCCGTGAGAGTCGATCTTGATGGTTTCAACCTTGTCGCCGCTGGCCTTAGCGTCGGTGGTGTAAACCAGGCCGGCGTCAGCCTCACCGGTTTCCACCTTGGTGCGTACGTCAGTTACCTTCTGCTCTTCGGAGACAGGCTTGAGGGTGATACCGGCGGCTTTGGTCAGCTTGACCGTGGCTGCGCCGCAAGGCACGGCCGGAGCGCAAATAACCAGCTTGGCTTTATCTAGGGAAGCGTCCAGGCCGGTGACCTTGGCGGGGTTGCCCTTGGGAACAATCAGGGTTAACACGTTGGTGGCAAACTCGGTGGGGGTGCCCACTACGCCCGCCTTGGTGGCGTCATCCATGGTGGATTTGTTGGCAGTGGCCAGCACCTGGGCATCGGCGCCATTGCTGAGCTGGGAAACTAGATCCTGGCTGCCCAGGAAGGAGAATTTAACCTTCAGACCCGGGTTAGCGGCCTCCACTTTCTTACCAATCTCGGTGTAGGTGCCTTTCAGTGAAGCAGCCGCAAATACGGTGATAGTGCGCTCACTAGCGGCGCTGGTGCCGGCAGAAGAGTTGGGGGCGCTAGTGCCAGAGCAGGCGGCTAGGGCTACGGCGGCAGTAGCTGCCAGAACTGCACTGGCAACCTTACGCAGCGATGCGAACATATCTAATCTCCTTGAAACAAAGCGGGCCGATAAAAACGGCTCCACTAGGGATAATAGCGTTTTTATCGGCCCGCTAGGGCTTTGGTTAGGGGTGAGGCCCTAACTGTATGGATGGCGGCGCGGCATAGGCGCCCTCTGGCCTAAGGCCCAAACGCCCGGGGCTATAGCCTAGGCGCCCTGGGAGGGAGCCTCAGTGGCAAAACCAGGCTTGGAGGCGTTGCCAGTGCCCTGAGTGTGTACCGGCTGCCAGCCGCGACGTACCGGGTCAGCCTGGATCGCAGGCTTACGTGAACGGTAAATCACGTAGGGGCGGTTCACATAGCCCACCGGGGCGCTAACCACGTGCACCAGGCGAGTAAATGGCCAGATTGCAAACAGCAGCAGACCGGCAATTACGTGCAGCTTGAAAGACATGGGCACATCAGCCATCAGCTCCGGCTTAGGCTGCAGCACGAAAATTGAGCGCAGCCAGGGGCTAATGGTTTCACGGTAGTCATAGCCCCCGTGCGGCCCAAACAGCTGGGTGGTGACGGTGGCGTAAGCACCCAAACCAATCGGCAGCAGCAGCAGCACGTACATGATCTTGTCGTTAAGGGTGGTGGCCGCGCGCACGCTACCAACCACGAAACGACGGTAAAGCAGACCAACTAGGCCCACAATGGTCATGGCGCCTGCCAGTGAACCCATGCTGACAGCACCCAGGTGGTACAGGTGCTCGGGCACACCCACCGCTTCAGTCCAGCTCTTAGGAATCAGCAAACCAACAATGTGGCCCGCAGCTACAAACAAGATACCGAAGTGAAACAGTGGGGAAGACCAGCGTAAAATCGCTGATTCATGCCACTGGCTAGAACGCGAAGTCCAGCCGTACTGGTCCTTCTTATAGCGCCAAATTAGGCCGCTAATGAGCAGCGCAAAAGCGACGTAGGGCAGGACCACCCACGCCAGTAATGCGGATGTAGACATATTCTCCTCTTTTCGGGCGTGGATTTAGACCTGCACGGCGTCCACAGTGGACGCCTCATTTTGGGCTGCAAGCCTGGGGGCAGTGGTTGGGAAGGGCAAAATATTGGTTACCCCCACGGTTTCGGTAGGCGGCCCGGCGTGAATCAAGGCCGCCACCCGTGCGGCAGTAGCTTCATCCACTGGCGCCAAGGTGGCGCTTAGGGCCTCAATAATTGCCGCATAGGGGCTGTGGTAGCTGCGCAGCGCCCGCAAAAGTACCTCAATGCCTTCACGGTGACTGCCCAGCAAAATAGCGGCGATTTCGTCGTTGCTACGAGCCGACAGCTCCAGCACTAAAGGCAGGTAATCTGGCAGCTCATCGCTGGTTTGCTCCCAGCCGGCGCCGGCTAGGGCCTGTTTAAAGGCCAGCAGCGCGGCGCCCCGGTGACGGGTATCGCCCACGGCGTAGTAGCTCAGGTACAGGCAGCAGCGACGACGGCGGTCGAAAGTTTCCACATAGTGCTCAGCTAGGGCGCGTTGACCTAGCTGGGCGGCTGAGGTCAAAAACCGCTCCAGCGGGCCGGCTACCTGTTCAGGTAGCTCGGCCAACGCATCACGGCAGGCCTGTAGGCGTTGGGGAAAACTCTCATCTGGATAGTCCAACAGCAGCGAACACACCATATGGGCGGTGCGCCGCTGAGTGTCGCTTAGCGCCAAGGCACCTACGGCAGCAGGACTCATTGGCGTGCTCCGGTGGTGGCCGGGGCGCCGGGCCCACTTGAGCCGGCGGTGCGACGTGAACGCACGCTAGGTAGCGGCAAGGACACGCGTCCGCTGCGACGCACATCGGCGCCGTGGAAGCCCCTCACATCGGTGCAGCCGCTAGCGCAGGCACTGGGGGCGCCTTCACCAAGCAGCGCGGCGACGTCGTCGCCCATAGCCTCCATGCCGCGAGGTACCTCAGGACGGGTGGTGGGCACTACGAAACGGTCGTCATACTTGGCAATAGCCAGCAGACGGTACATGCGCTCCAGGGCCTGAGCATCCATACCCACACTGGCGGCAATCTGCGGGTCAGGTTCCTGACCCAGGTTGCGGGCGCGCATATGTGAACGCATAGCGGCCAAGCGGCGCAGCGTACGCTCAATCAGATTCACGTCACCGGCGGTAAACAGGCCCGCCAGGTACTCCATAGGAATACGCATGTCGGCCACGGCGCTTAGCAACACGCGGTGATCTTCAGCGTCAAAGCCGGCGTTAGCCACCTCATCAACCACCGGGCTGAGCGGGGGCACATACCAAACCATAGGCATGGTGCGGTATTCGGGGTGGATCGGCAAAGCCACCTCATAGGTGTTGATCAGATCCCAGATGGGGGAGGACTTAGCCGCCTCAATCCAGGTGTCCGGAATGCCGCTGGCACGGGCGCCAGCCACCACCTGCGGGTCACGCGGGTCTAGCATGATTGAACGCTGCGCCATGTACAGATCCTGGGGGTCTTCCACCGCAGCGGCCTGAGATACGCGGTCAGCGTCGTAGAAGATAACACCTAGGTAGCGCAGGCGCCCCACGCAGGTTTCCGAGCAGATCGTGGGCTGACCGGCCTCCAGGCGCGGGTAGCACAGAGTGCATTTTTCAGCCTTACCGCTGGAGTGGTTGAAGTAAACCTTCTTGTAGGGGCAGGCGGACACGCACATGCGCCAACCACGGCAAGCATCCTGATCTACCAGCACAATGCCGTCCTCAGTGCGCTTATACATGGCGCCAGAGGGGCAGGCAGACACACAGGTGGGGTTGAGGCAGTGCTCACAGATACGCGGCAGGTAGAACATGAAGGTGGACTCAATGTCCTTCTTCACGCTCATGTTCATCTGGGCCAAAACTGGGTCTTGATCCAGGGTTTCCATTGAGCCACCCAAGTTATCATCCCAGTTGGGACCCCACTCGGGCTGGTTAATGTAGCGTCCATCTAGCTGGCTCTTGGCGCGCGCCACCGGAATGGCGGGCGAGTCCTTGGGGGCCGAGAGCAGGCGGTCATACTCATAGGTCCAGGGCTCGTAGTAGTCCTCAACCGTGGGCATCTGCGGGTTGGCGAAAATATTGGCTAGGCGACGCAAACGCCCACCTGAGCGGGGCACCAGCTTGCCGTTCTTGGTGCGCTTCCAGCCGCCCTGCCACTTGTCTTGGTCTTCCCAGCCGCGCGGGTAGCCCACGCCTGGGCGGGTTTCAACATCGTTGAACCACATGTATTCGGTGCCTTCACGGTTAGTCCAGGCCTGCTTACAGGTCACTGAACAGGTGTGGCAGCCAATACATTTGTCGAGGTTCATCACCATGCAAATTTGTGCCATTACGCGCATCAGAAAGTTACCTCCTGGTTACGACGACGGCGAATCACGGTGACTTCGTCGCGCTGGTTTCCGGTGGGGCCAATGTAGTTGAAGGCATAGCTCATTTGCGCATGTCCACCCGCGAAGTGAGTGGGCTTGAGGAAGATACGCGTGAGCGAGTTGTGCGTGCCTCCACGCTTACCGCTGGTTTCCGTCAGCGGAGTGTTGATTTGGCGGTCCTGGGCGTGGTGCATAAACACCGTGCCCTCGGGGATACGGTGGGAGACCACCGCACGCGCCGCCACGATACCGTTACGGTTGACTGCCTCAATCCAGTCATTGTCTTTGACGCCGATCTTTTCCGCGTCAGCGGGGCTCATCCACACGGTTTGGCCACCGCGTCCCAGCGTGAGCATGTGCAGGTTGTCGTAGTACTGGGAGTGGATCGCCCACTTGTTGTGCGGGGTCAGGTAGCGTACGGCCACCTGCGCACTGCCGTTAGCGTCGGTGGTTACCTGGCCCAGCTCAGGCTCACCAGCCAGGGCCGCCAGGTCTAGCGGAGGCCGGAAGATCGGCAGGGACTCACCCAGGTCACGCATCCAGTCGTGCTCCACGTAGTAGTGCATACGGCCAGTTAGCGTGTGCCAGGGCTTGGCGCGCTCAACGTTAACCACGAAGGCGCTGTAGCGTCGTCCGCCATGCTCCGAACCGGACCACTCTGGGGAGGTGATTACCGGCTGGGGCTGCTGGATAGTGTCAGCGTAGGTAATGTGACGGTCCTCAGAGCCCTCGGATAGGTCCCAAGACTTAACGCCGGTACGTTCAGACAGCTTGCGCCAGCCGTCAGTGGCGACGGCGCCGTTAGTGGTGCCCGAAAGGGTAAGTACCATCTCGGCTGCCTTCACCGCAGTGTCGACCAGCGGGCGCCCGGCCTGCGGGCCGCTGGGTGCCACGCCGTTCTTGTGGGCCAGGTACTCCATGCCGTTACCGGCGGCGCTTAGCGGCACACCCTTAAGGGGCATACCAGCCTTCTCAACCAGCGGGCCGACCGTGTTGAACTTGTCGATGATCTGCGTGTAATCACGCTCAATCGGCACCAGCTTGGGCATGGTTACGCCCGGGATCCACTGCTTAGGCAGGTTTTCAACACTGCCGTGAGGCATGGTCAGCTCATCTGGCGTGTCGTGCATCAGCGGCGCAGCCACAATATCGGTCTGTGTGCCCAGGTACTTGACTGCCATCTGGGAAACCAGCTGCGCCAGGGACTGGAACACCTGGAAGTCAGTGCGTGCCTCCCAGGGCGGGTTGATAGCTGCGTTGAAGGAGTGAATATAGGGGTGCATGTCCGTAGAGGACAGGTCTTCCTTCTCATACCAGGTAGCTGCCGGCAGTACGACGTCGGAGTGCAAGGTGGTGGAGGTGTTACGGAAGTCCGCAGTCCACATCAGATCCAGCTTGCCCGTAGCCGCCTGCTCGTCCCACTGCATGGTCTTGGGGCGCAAGTTCTCCGGGGTTTCGTCAATGTTTACATCATTGCCGGTACCCAGCATGTGACGCAGGAAGAACTCGGTGCCCTTAGCGGAAGAACCCAGCAGGTTGGTGCGCCAGTTAGCCAGAATGCGCGGGAAGTTCTCAGGGCGAGAAGGGGCTTCGCAAGCAAAATGCAGCTTGCCAGCCTCAAGCTCACGCACGATGTATTCCTTAACATCCACGCCCTCTTCACGTGCCTGCTGCGTCAGTAGCAGCGGGTTACGGTCAAAGGTGGGGTAGGAGGGCATCCAGCCGCGCTTCATGGATTCCACCATGAAGTCCGCGTTGGACTTACCCACCATAGAGCCGGGGTGCACCGGGGAGGCGATGCGGTCAGCCTGAGTGCGGTCATAGCGCCACTGCTCAGTGGTTAGGTACCAAAAAGCGGTGGTGATCATTTGACGGGCCGGACGCTGCCAGTCCAGGGCGAAAGCAAACTGGCTCCAACCAGCAATCGGACGCACCTTTTCCTGACCCACATAGTGGGCCCAGCCGCCACCGTTAACACCCTGAGTGGCGCACATGGAGGTCAACGCCAAAATGGTGCGGTAGATAGCGTCAGCGTGGAAGTAGTGGTTAATGCCCGCGCCCATAACAATCATGGAGCGGCCCTTAGATTCAATGGCGTTAGTGGCAAAGTCACGAGCTACACGAATCAGGGCGTTAGCGTTAAGACCACTCATCTCCTGCGCCCAAGCCGGGGTAGCCGGCACGGAAGAGTCCTCATAGCCGCTAGGCCACTGGCCCGGCAGGCCTTCACGCTCAACCGCATACTGGGCTAGCAGCAGGTCATAAACAGTAGTGACCAGGGTGTCACCCACACGCAAGGTGGGCACACCATAGTTGACCACGCCGCCACCGGCCGTGCCCGTGGGGGTGGTGGAGCTGGGCAGGTCAAAACGCGGCAGGCTAACCAACTGGGGCTTCCAGTTGGCCACATCCATGGCGCTCATAACCGGGTCTACACCCTCAAGCTTGAGGTTCCACTTGCCCTTACCACCAGGACCAAAACGGTCAGCCAAAGTGCCACCCGGGTCAGCCGGGCCGCGCTTGGCATCCCACACCAAGGTGCGGTAGTCAGGGTTTTCCAGCTTAGCTAGGTGCTCATAGCCGGGCAGATCCTTAACATCTGCGGCGGTTAGGAACTGACCGGGCACATACCCCTGCTCAGTCTTTTCCAGCTTGATCAAGAAAGGAGAGTCCGTGTGGCGACGCATGTAGTCAAGGAAGAACGGCTCACGGCGAGCCACGTGGAATTCCTTGAGGATTACGTGACCCATAGCCTGGGCCACGGCGCCGTCGGTACCGGGAGCAACCTTTAGCCACTGGTCGGCGAACTTAGTGTTGTCCGCATAGTCGGGGGAAACCGCAATTACCTTCTGGCCGTGGTAGCGGGCCTCGGCCATAAAGTGCGCGTCAGGGGTACGCGTCAGCGGAATATTAGAACCCCACATGATCAGGTACTGAGAGTTGTACCAGTCACCGGATTCGGGCACATCCGTCTGGTCACCAAACACCTGCGGGCTGGCCGGCGGCAGGTCCGCATACCAGTCATAGAAGGAAAGCATGGTGGCACCAATTAGCTCGTGGAAACGCGAGCCAGCGCCGTAGGAAATCATCGACATAGCCGGGATAACCGAGAAACCAGCAATACGGTCCGGGCCCCACTGGCGGATAGTGTGCACATGCGCAGCAGCGATTAGCTCCAGAGCCTCATCCCAGCTCACGCGCACCATGCCACCGCGACCACGGGCGCTCTTATAAGCGCTGGCAATGGCCGGATCGCTAACTACCTGCTCCCAGGCGGCGACGGCGTCGCCATTGCAACGCTGCTTAGCCTCACGGTAAGGGTCCAGCAGCGCTGAGCGAATGTAGGGGTAACGGATACGAGTGGGCGAGTAGGTGTACCAAGAGAAAGCCGCCCCACGCGGACAGCCGCGCGGCTCATACTCTGGCATATCGGGGCCGGTGGTGGGGTAGTCGGTAGCCTGCTGCTCCCAGGTAATGATCCCGTCAGAGACCATTACCTCCCACGAACACGAACCGGTGCAGTTAACCCCGTGCGTGGAGCGCACAACTTTGTCGTGCTTCCAGCGCTCGCGGTAGAACACATCCGCGTCGCGTCCACCGGTTAGAAATAGGCGGCGTGCGTCGTCGCTAACCTGGCCTTTACGCAGGTAGCCACCCATTTTTAGCAGGCTAGGCAGGGACTCAGTGTCCGGTGCCTTGCTGGCTGAATCGGTCATGGTTAATTCCTTCAAATTTTCCTGACGCCGGCTGTAGCTGGCGTGAGTTGGTCTTAGAAACGGCCGAGGCCGCGCTTGGGATCAGCCCGGGAAGGGGGCTCCCTTACGGGCGTACTGGCGCCAGCACAGAGCCGAGGCGAGTACGCAGAACACGGCGCAGGCCAGGAAGAAGACCCAGGGGGCGACGGCGGTTAGGGCCATACCAATCAGGAAGGGGCCTAGCGAAGCGATGGCAGAGGTGAAGCCGATGGCGCCACCAGCCTGACGGGCTGGCATGATCATGGGCATCTGCTTGAAGGTACCGGCGTTACCGAAACCAGAGAACAGGAACATGGTCAGCATCAGGCCCAGGAACAGGTAGAAGTCATTCCAGCCGGTGGGGTTGTAAAGCACCCAGGCGGTAGCGGCCAGGGTTACGGCCATGCCGACGCCAGAAATGAAGGTCCAGATGGCCCCGCCCATGCGGTCGCAGAAGGGACCCCAGGACATGCGGATAAGTGAACCGATTAGCGGGCCTAGGAAGGCGAAGGTTGCGCCCAGTACAGGCAGGCCCAGTGAGGAGGCGCGGCCGAACTGGTTGTTGATTAGCAGACCAAATACGGCAGAGAAACCTGAGAACAGACCGAAGGTCATCACATAGAGGATGGTCATGTACCAGGTGTTGGGGTTGGAGAAGATGTCTAGCTGCTGCTTGATGTTGGCCTTTACGGGCACGTCACGCAGGTAGATGAAAGCCAAGGCGGCGGCCACCAAGCACCAGGGCACAAAGAAGATAGCAGCGTTGTAAACCCAAATGTGCTCACCGGTGTGGGTGCGCTGGGGAGCCAGCCAGGTAAGACCAAACAGTCCAAAGCCCATCAGGATCGGGCCTACCAGCTGGATGATGCTCATACCCAGGTTACCCAGGCCACCTTGCAAGCCCAGGGCGGTGCCAGACAGGCGCTTGGGGAAGAAGTAACCGGTGGAAGACATGTAACCGGAGAAGGCGCCACCACCAATACCGCAGGCAAAAGCCAGGGCTAGCAGCACCCAGTAGGGAGTCTGGTTGCTTTGCACGGCGAAGAACCAACCCAGCATGGGTAGCGCACATAGCAAAGAGGTCAGACCTACCAGTTTGCGGGTACCGATCAGCGGCGGCAGGAACATGTAAACCAGACGCAGCAGACCACAAGAAAGTCCCGGCAGGGCGGTTAGCCAGTAAAGCTGGGACTTGCTTAGGTGGAAGCCTAGGAGGGTTAGTTTCGGAGCGATAGCGCTGGGTAGGAACCAGACGCAGAAAGCTAGGATCAATGAGTAAGTGGTGATGGCGAGGGTGCGCCAAGCAATGGATGAACTCCATTTATTGGGGTCTTGGGGGTCCCAACCTTTAAGGGTGGTGCCGGTAACTTCCAATTCGGACACGGATACTCCTGCGTTCGTTGCTACTAGTCCCTGTAATTGATTCGGATTTTAACGGGCTAATTAAAACTGGCGGTATAGGCACCTTAAAACCGCATAAAATCAAGGAAAACTGCGAGGCTTAAGGAGCGAGCGTGCCCGAGTTACGTCACACCGGTGTGGCGAAAATAGGTCCTGGGTCACCTTTTGTCTGTATCTAGTCTGAGTGTGGGCTTAAGCTGTAGTGCATGGAACCGATTAAGCAAAAGGGCTTTCACAAGCCCCCCGAGCCGGTAAAGGGCGCGGTAATTACTGTTTCTGATCGTTGCTATGCGGGCACGCGTGAGGATGCTTCAGGCCCCTTGGCCGCCAAATTGTTGGCTGACTATGACGTGATCGTTGATGAAGTAAAGCTGATTCCTGACGGCATTGAGGAAGTCACCCAGGCTTTACGTGAGGCGATTGCAGCTGGGGCGCGGGTAATTCTTACTACCGGGGGTACTGGGGTAACTCCGCGCGATTTGACCCCGGAAGGTACCGCGCCGCTGCTGGCAGTGCGTTTGGATGGGCTGGCTGAGCAGGTGCGCGCCTATGGGCTAGCGAAAACTCCGCTAGCTAGTTTGTCTCGCGGCCTGGTGGGGGTTACTTCCCGTGAGGCCGACGGCGTCCTTATTGTTAACGCTCCTGGCTCGCGTGGCGGGGTTAAGGACACTGTGGAAGTTATTGGCCCGCTAGTGCCGCATGTGCTTGAGCAGCTAGGCGGCGGCGACCACTAAGCGGTGCTCACTAAGCGGCTAAACGGCGCCCACGAAAGCTGGCTCTAGCAGCTAAAGCTGGGCTGCAAAATTTTCCACGTCACCTAGGGTGTCTAGGTCTGTGGCCAGCCAGGTAATTGGGCAAGTAGTTAGGTCAAGGCCGGCCAGGGCGCGTTTGACGCTGATGTCGCGTAGTCCCTGGCCGCCCGGGGCGACGGCGTCGCGTAGTTTCTCGGTGCGGTACAGCCCCACCAGTAGCTGCCTATACCCCTCGTGGTAGGCCACGGCGCCGTCGTGAATTAAAGCGCCAGCTAGAGCCGGCAGGCAGCGGGCGGCCAGGGGAGCGTCGCAGCTTAGTAACAGCGTTAGCTCCTTGACGGGGCGTAAACAGGCTAAACCTGCCGCAATCCCGGCCACCGGCCCACCCAGGGGTGGGTCTTCCAAGCTGCGCTGCACACCGGGTGGTAGTTGCACGCTGGGCGGGGCCACTACGGTTACGCTAGTGATCTGCTGGGCGGCTAGATCATCAAGCAGATAGTCGAGCATACGTTTGCCCTTGATGGGCACGTCTGCCTTAGAAATTCCGCCCATGCGCCTGGCGGTGCCGCCAGCCAAAATCACTGCCTGCACCCGGGGTGCCAAATCAGGGTTTGTTGCTACTGGTGGCAAGGCAACGGAACCTGACAATGTCTAGCTTTCCTGGGTGGCAGGGGCGTTTAGGTCTGCGCGGGTCCAGGTGCCTGAGCGGCCCCCGGATTTAGCGGTGATATAGGCGTAGTCGATGGCAGCTGAGCGATCCACGCCCTTAACCATATCCACCACGGCCAACGCCGCCACAGTCACCGCCGTAAGCGCCTCCATCTCCACCCCGGTGCGGTCAGCGGTGCGCACGGTAGCTTTTAGCAGCACCCCGGCGTCGGTGATTTGCGGGTCCACGCTAGCTCCATGCACCCCAATCACATGGGCCAGAGGTAGCAGTTCAGGCACCTTTTTAGTGGCGGCAATACCGGCAATGCGGGCCACCGCCAACACGTCCCCCTTGGGTACGCGCCCCTCGCGCAGAGCCGCAACCACCTGCGGCGAGCAGGTAACTAAAGCCTCGGCGCTAGCGCTGCGCACAGTTGGGGTTTTAGCGGTCACGTCCACCATGCGCGCGGCGCCGGCAGAGTCTAGGTGGGTAAATTCAAGGCTCATAAGTTAGTTCTCGTTTCCACTTGCCGGCTTGCTGGGGGCTATGGCATGGCTATTGGGGGCGACGGCGTCGCAGTTGTCTGTCTTGGCAGGAGTGCTGCCGGGAGTGGCGCAAGAGGGGGCACCGGGAGCGGTGGGGGCGACGGCGTTGGTTGGGGCGCCGGGACCTAGTTGCCAAGTGGGGGTAAGGCTTAGCAAACGCAAAGGCTGGCCCACTTGCACTGCCTCAACTTCTCCAGGCACCACCGCTAAAGCTTGCGCTAAATGCAGCGAACCAATCAGGTGCGAGCCAGAACCCAGCCGGTGTGACGGCGTGGCCACTGCCTGACCCTGCTCATTCCAGTGCAAATGCACCGGCACATGCTGGCGCCTACCGGCAGGGCTGCGCCAAGACGCCCCGGCCACACCCTGCCCCCAAGCCAGCACCTGCGCGCGCCCATCTAAAGCAGCCAGTACCGGCACCACAATCAGCGTGAAACACACCAGCACACTTACCGGATTACCCGGCAGACACACTAGCGGCACCTGTCGCTGCCCGTCAGCAATAGTGCCGTGACCTTGGGGTTTACCCGGTTGCAGGGCTAGCTTGTCGAAACTTAAATTGACGCCGTCTACTGCCTGATCAGCTAGGGCCTTAAGGGGGTCGAAAGCTCCGGCGCTGACCCCGCCACTGGTCACCACTAAATCAGCCTGGCTGGCAGCTTCACGTAGGGCACGCACCAGATTGTCAGGATTGTCATCCACACGCATGGTGCAAACGCATTGGGCGCCCCAGCGTTCACACAGCGCCGCCAGCATCAGGCCGTTAGAGTCAGGGATCATGCCGGGCTTTAGGGGGCGTCCGGGTTGAGTTAGTTCAGAGCCGGTGCTGATGACTGCTACGCGCGGTTTGGGGCGTACCGCTAAGGTGCCGTGTCCAGTGGCGACGGCGGCCGCCAGTTGAGGTGCTTCCAGGCGGGTTCCAGCCGGCAAAACTGGCTCACCCAGGCCGGTGTCTTCACCAGCGCGGCGGATATGACGCCCCAGCGTTGGGGCCTGATAAATCTTTACCTGCCCAGGCAGGGGAGCGGCGCCAGGGGCCTGGTCGGTTAACTCCACCTGCACCACCGCGTCGGCGCCAGGTGGGATAGCCGCCCCGGTCATGATGCGCATGGCGGTACCTTCAGGTAGTGGGGCTGGGTTAGCACCCGCTGCCACATCCCCGCTTACTGGCAGGTAAACCGGGGTTTGTTCACTTGCCTGAGCTACTTCACTGGCCCGCACGGCGTAACCATCCATAGCTGAATTAGTCCACGGCGGCACCGGCGCTAAGGCAGTAATTGACTTGGCCAGCACCTTACCTGTGCAGGCGGCAATAGGTTGCTCAGTTATAGTCAGGGCGTCAATGCCCGCCGTGAGAGTGGCAATGTAGTCGTCAACGTCGCGCATAGTCTTTAGGGTAGCGGCTGCCAGTCGATAGTGTCCCAACGCGCGGCGGCGGCGTCGGCTATAAGTAAGCGCCCAAATAAGCCCCTGCCGGTGTGGGTTAGGAATTTAATGGCCTCATTAGCCATCACTGAGCCGCACTGGCCCACCACCGCGCCTAGCACCCCGCTAACATCTGCCGGATCTACCAGGCCAGCCTGTGGGGGAGCGGGGTAGAGGTCGCGCAGCTGGCTAGGCGCATAGCCAGCGCGAGTGGGCCGCGACCAGAACCCGGCCACCTGAAACACCTGCGCCACCACTGTGCCCCAAATCAGAGGCACCCCAGCGCGGGCGGCGGCGTCGGCCAAAGCGTATTTGGAACTAAACGAGTCAGTGCAGTCCAGTACCAGGTCATAGCTGGCCAGCAGGGCGTCGTCGCGCTCATCTACAGCCAGGCGCCGGTGGTAAGGCTCTAGCTTCACTTCACTAGCCAGGCGGCTGAGGTAGTCAATGGCTGAATCAACCTTGTGGCGGCCAATATCGCTGGGGGTGTGAATCACCTGGCGATTTAAGTTAGTGGGCTCTACCAGGTCGTCGTCGGCAAAACCGAGCGTGCCCACAGCGCCGCTAGCTAAGTAAGTCAGCACCGGTGAGCCCAGCCCGCCGCAGCCAACTACCAGCACCCGCGACTTTTGCAGCAGATCAACTCCCGCATCTGTCAGCACGCTAGCGGTGCGCTGGTGACGAGTGGCACGATAGCGAGAATCCAAAATTTCCACCTAAATGAAACGTTAATATTAGTGTTAAATCTGGTTGTTTTTAGAAGGGAAAACCAATGGCCAAGGTGATTGCAGCCCAAGTGACCCAAAGCCCCGTTGATGTAAACGCACTGGCCCAGGCAGTTGGGGACGCGGGGGCCGGGGCTACCGTCACCTTTGCCGGGGTGGTGCGCAATCACGACGGCGGACGGGCAGTTGATCGGCTCGAATACAGCGCCCACCCCATCGCCACCCAGGTGGTTGAGGAAATTGCTGCCGAGATTAGTGCACGTCCCGGGCTGCGAGCGCTAGCCATTGTGCACCGGGTAGGTAACCTGGCTATCGGCGACGTGGCGCTAGGCGTGGCCGTAAGCGCTGATCACCGCCGTGAAGCTTTTGAAGCCTGCGCCGACGCCGTCGACCTGGTCAAAGCCAAACTGCCGGTGTGGAAGCTACAGGCCTACAGTGACGGCAGTCAGGAGTGGAGCAACTGCCCCTAAGCGCCCGCGAATGGTCCGCAGCTGCCTGGTTAGCGGCGTGGCTGCTCGGTGAGCGGCGCGTCCCTGGGGTGCTTAAGCTCACCCGGCGCTCAGCCCACCTGGCGGCTCAGCCTCCGGCGAAGGGTGGCAATACATCCAAATTGATGCCCTCGTCTAGAACGCTGCTGCGATCGGTGACGGGGCGCGAGTTAATCAGATAGCTACTAGCCGCCAGCACTCGGGCCAGCTCATCGCTGCGCTGTGAAAGCTGGGCCAGTAGCTGCTCTAGCGTAGTGCCGGGGCTAATTTCGATAGATTCGCTGGTGGTGGCCGCAGCTTGGGCGGCGCCAGCGAAGTAACGCACAGTTATTTGCATGGTTTCCTTGTAAATATTTTTAGCTGTAGCGGATTTAGCCGCCGATAGTGGACATTGAGCGGCGCGTTAGATTTAGCGGTTGCGCATTAGGGCCGGCGTCGCGCCCATGGGCTAGGGGCTTAAACCAGGTGGCTTGCTGCCAGGCGCTAGCAATTTCCTCATCGCTAGCCCCGCCGCGCAGCAAAGCCCGCAGATCTGTCTCTGCCTGCGCAAATAGGCAGGTCATTAGCTGGCCGTCAGCGGTTAGGCGGGTGCGGTCGCAGTCATCACAAAATGGCCTGGTAATTGAGGCAATAATGCCCACTGTGCCGCCGGGTCGTGTGGCGGTGGGGGCCACCTGCCATAGCTGGGCTGGGCGCCGGTCAGGGCGACCCAACTCGGTTAGTTCGAAGCCGTTAGCTGCAAAAATATCCAAAATCCTTTGGGCGCTAACGATTGCTTGGCGACTCCAAGCCTGCGCACCTAGCGGCATGTGCTCAATAAAACGCAGCTGCCAGCCTTCACGCAGGCTCTTATCCAGCAGGCTGGGTGCTACCTGCTCGATTGTGTCGGCCATGGCTACGGCATTGACCTTAATTGGGTTTAGCCCCACCGTCGCAGCAGCTTGGATACCACGTAGGGCGTCAGCAAAACGGTCGCGGCGAGTAGTAGTGGCATAAACGCTGGCATCGACAGAATCCAGCGACACATTAACCCGGTCTAAGCCGGCGCTGCGCAGCTGGGCTGCGCGCCGATCCAGGCCCAAGCCATTAGTGGTAAGGGCCAGGTCGGGCTTAATGCCAGCGTGAGTGCGCAGTTGGGCTAGGGCCGCCACCAGCTGCTCTAAATCACGCCGCAGTAGCGGCTCGCCGCCGGTAATGCGGATGCGTTCAATGCCTAAGCGTTCCACCCCAATGCGCGCTAAGCGCACCAGTTCCTCAAGGCTTAGTAGCTGCTCATTTTTTAGCCACTCAAGGCCCTGCGCAGGCATGCAATAGGTGCAGCGCAGATTGCATTTATCGGTAATAGATAAACGCAAATCTCTGGCCCGGCGACCATAGCGGTCAACCAGCTGCCCACCCGCCTCAGCGCCAGGGGCGCGTAGGGCGGGTGGGGCAGTGGCTAAGCTGGGAGCGCTCACAGTGGTTTATGACCTTTAGTCGGTGTGGTGAATTAGCGCGGCGAATGGGTTAGGCAGTGCGCAGTCTTTAGGCAGTACGGCGGATGGCTACGATAGCGCCGTCGTCGCCCTCATAAACCAGCTCATAGCTGAAGTCGCCGGGAATCTGGGAGTCAATCTGCATCAGCAGCGGGCGTGGTACGTGCGGGGCGAACAGCTCCATGCCCTCGCCCGGAGCTAGGGAGGCTACCGCGCCCAAAATGGCGGCGTGGCGTAGCTTGGGCGGGAAGGGGCGGGCGTCTAGGCGCGGCAGTTCATCTTGCACGGAGCTGCAGCCGCAGCCACAGCCGCCGTGGCCCTGGCTGGAAACGTCGGTAACAGGGATCTGGTTCTGGCTCATTGGAGTCCTTAAAAGTTTTGAGTTGTTGTGATCGGGGCGGGCAATGGGACGAAAGTATCTGTAACTAGCATAGATTGCCAGCCCACTAGAAATATTATTACGGTTTTAACTATGAAAAATAAGTCGGCTGCCCCCAAGGCCGCCAACAGCGAAAAAGCTGCTGCTTTGGCGCCGCGCTACCTGGCTTTATTGTTAGGTGGCGTTTGCGTAATGGCTGGGCTCGACGCCGCCCTGCTGCGGCTAAACCTGCCCGCTCCCGTCACCGGGGCGCACCTGGCCGCGCTGCATGGGCCGCTGATGCTGGCAGGCTTCTTAGGCACAGTTATCAGCCTAGAGCGGGCCGTGGCCGCGCGTAGGCGCTGGGCTTGGGTGGCCCCCTACGCACACGCCGTCGGCATGTTAGCGCTGCTGGCCGGGGCCCCAAGCGCGGTAGGTAAGGCACTGCTGCTGGTGGGCGCGCTGGGGCTAGACGCCGTCTACCTATATATTTTGCGCACTCGCGCCGGGGCCGTAGCCACCCAAATTGAAGCCTTAGGGGCGCTCAGTCTCACGCTGGGCACCTGGCTGTGGCTAATGGATAAACCCCTTGAAACCGTGGCCACGCTTTGGCTGGAATTTCTGATTTTCACCATTATCGGCGAGCGCCTGGAACTAGCCCGCGTGGCTTTTATCGGCAAAGTTGAGGGGCGGGTTTTGGGCCTGTGCCTAGCGGTGCTCTCATTTAGCGCCCTGTCCCTGGTGTGGGTGCCAGCCCAAATCTTGGCGGCCGCAGCCCTGCTAGCCCTAGCACTCATAATGGGCTACCACGATGTAGCTCGGCGCACTGTGCGCGGCAGTGGCCAAGTGCGTTTTGCTGGGGCCGCCATGCTAAGTGGCTACTTTTGGCTGGCTATTAGCGCTGCTGTTTGGTGCCTTTACGGTTTTAATGGGGCTGCCTACGACGTCGTCATCCACACGGTCACAATCGGTTACGCCCTCTCAATGGTGATGGCCCACGCCTCCATTATTTTGCCCGGGGTGCTACACCGCCAACTGCCCTACCACCCGCTTATGTATCTGCCCCTTGGCGCCCTGCATGGCGGCCTGATTGTAAGGGTATTAACCGCCCACCTAGGTGGCCTATCCTGGCAGGTAGGTGGAGCTGTTTCCATCGCCGCAATAGTGCTGTTCCTACTTATTGCAGTTACCCGCGCGGTAACTGCCAAATAGTCCGATTATGCCCAGCTAAGCAACCAAGCTTCTCGCTTCCAAGCCCGCCTCGCTACCAAGAAAACTGCCATGGAAATCACCCAGCCCCCAGCCAAAAGCCCCCAACCCCGACCGCATCGGCGCACCACCCAGATAAAACGCAACGCTGTGGTGGTGGCCTGGATTTTTACTGCCCTGGTGCTGCTAGCTGGCAAATACGCCCAGCTGTGGCCCAATCTAGATGCTTGGGCGCCGCTACATGCGGCCCTGCTGGGGGCCTTGGGTAGCGCTATCACTATTTGGAGCGCCCATTTTGCCGACACCCTCCTACACCGGCCCGCCTGGGGTGGAGCGCTGATGCTAAATGGGCGCCTAGGCCTGCACAGCGTGGGCGCCGCTCTGGTAATCACCGGGGTGTGCATTAATAGCCAGATCGTAATTGGCGTGGGGGCTAGCTGCGTGGCGGTGAGTGCGACGCTGGGCGTGGTGGCCATGGTGGTGCAAAAACGCCGCGCGGTGGCGGCCCGCATGGCGGCGCTGGTGGACTACTACATTTGCTCCCTCAGCTACCTAATGGTGGGGGCACTGGCCGGCTGGTCTATTAAATACTTTGACTTTAAAGGGCAAGCGGCCTGGTCAAACCGCATGTATTTAGCCCATGTGCCGATCATGGTACTGGGGGTTTTGGGCATCACCGTGCTGGGCACACTGGTGGTGCTGTGGCCCACCATGCTGCGCACCAAAATGGAGCCGGCCGCCCCGCGTCAAGCGCAACGAGCTCTGCCAGGCCTGGCTTTAGCGGTGGCGCTGATTGCCTTTTCTGGGTTGTGGCGGCCCCTGGCTGGGATGGGGGCGCTGCTTTACCTGTTAAGCGCCGTCGCCGTGGTGGCGCCGCTGTGGCGTACCGGGGTGCGCAAAGGGGTAACTAACTATGCGGGCCTGTCTACCGCCGCAGCCCTGGCTTGGCTGGCCTGGTGCGTAATTCGTTTAGGGGTGGGGGTTTCTTACGCCGCTAACGACGACGCCGCCCGCGCGGTGGCCCACGGCTTGCGTTTAGCGGTGGTTGGTGGTTTTGCCCTGCAAATCTTGCTGGCGGCGCTTAGCTTCTTAACCCCGGTGATGCTTGGGGGAGGCCCGGCCATGTCGCGCCTAACCCACGCCATCATGGACCGCTACACCTGGTGGCGGATCACCACCATTAACCTGTGCCTGGCGCTAGCTTGCCTGCCGCTGCCGCCTGCGGTGCGGGGTGTAACCGGTTTGAGCGCGGCCCTGGCCGGGGCTTATTTCTTTGTGGCCACAGCTCAAGCGATTCAGGCCCGGCGCAAGGGCGACACTAGCGCTGCTCCGCCCTCCACCGTCACCTTGACTAAGGCGGCGTCGTCGGCGTCCGGGGCTGCCCAGACTGCAGGCGCCGCGCCAACTGCGAGCGCGCAGAGTGCGGGGGCCACTGGCGCAACCCAAACCCCGGACCGACGCGGGGCCCTAGCCGGGCTGGTAACTGCCGCCGTCGCCGTCGTGGCTGGTGCAAGTGCCAGCTCAACCCAAACCCCGGGCGGGCTTATAGGGCTAGGTTCCGGGCAGGGCAGTGACAGCGCTGGCGGCAGCGGCCAGGTGGTCAACGCCAACATCACCATTAACGGCATGAGCTTTGTGCCTTCCAGCGTGGATGTGCCAGCGGGGGCGACGCTGCGGCTAACCCTGAAAAACACCGGCTCTGAAGTGCATGATTTAGTGCTGGCAACCGGGCAAACCACCGGACGTCTAGCGGTGGGAGAGAGCAAAACCATTACGGTTAACAATGTGCGCGAGCCAATTGCTGGCTGGTGCTCGGTGGCCGGACACCGCGCCATGGGGATGGTGTTTGACGTGAAAGTGGCCGGGGTTTCCAGCAACACTAGCCACAGCGGGCACCAGCATTCGGCCAGTAGCCAAAGCGCCCAGGTGGATCTAAACTGGCAGCCGCCCAGCTACTTTAAAGCCCATGACGCGCGCGCCCCACGCCCCCAGGCGCCGGGCACAGTGCACCGTCACACTCTGCGCGTTAGCGAAATAACCGCCCAGGTGGGGGCGGGGGTAACCCAAAAACGCATGACCTATAACGGCGGCGTGCCAGGCCCGGTGCTGCGGGGACAGGTGGGTGACCACTTCGAAATCACCCTGGTCAATGACGGCACCATGAGTCACTCCATTGACTTCCATGCCGGGGTGCTGGCGCCCGATAAACCCATGCGTTCAATCTCGCCGGGCCAAAGCCTGCAATACAACTTCACCGCCACCCGCAGCGGCATTTGGCTTTACCACTGCTCAACTGCGCCCATGAGTGTGCACTTGGCAGCGGGTATGCATGGCGCGGTGATTATTGACCCGCCCGGGCTTAGCCAGGTGGATCACGAGTTTGTGCTGATCCAGTCGGAAATTTACCTGGGTCCTGAAGGTGGGTCCACCGATGAAGCTAAGGTGGCTGCCAAAACCCCAGATCTAATGGCGTTTAACGGCATGGCTTTCCAATACAAATACCGTCCCTTGCAGGTGAGTGCAGGCCAGCGGGTGCGTTTTTGGCTGATGGACGCGGGCCCTTCACTGCCGTGTACTTTCCACGTGGTGGGGGGCCAGTTTGACCAGGTGTTTTATGAGGGCGCCTGGACGCTGGGCGGGCCCGACCAGATTGGTGCGCGCTGGTCAGGTGGCTCGCAGGCGCTAAACCTGGGGCCTTGCCAGGGTGGCTTTGTGGAATTTGTGCCGCCGCAGGCGGGTCACTACACCTTTGTCACCCACGCTTTTGCCGACATGGAAAAAGGCGCTGTGGGTGTGCTGCAGGTGCAGTAGCTGGTCAGCGCAGAAGGTGGCTGCTCAGTGCCTGCTGGCTGCGTGCGGGGTTGGTTGGGAGCAGTCGCAAACGCCTACCGAGCAGGTAGTTTTATTGCGTTTTAGCTCCACCAGACAGGTGCTAGCCAGCTGCGGGTGTAGCTTGAGCTCAGCGCTAGAAACCACCCTCACGCCGCTGGAACGCGTCAGCAGCTCAGCAATATAGGCCTCGTGAATTGTGCACACCAGGGGGTGAGGCCAGCCACCTTTAGCGAATGGGCATGAGCGCAGCACCAGCTTGTTTTTGGCTAGTTCCGGCGCAAAACCCATAACCGTGAAGATGGGCCTGAGCTGGGAAATAGCGTTTTCTAGGCGCTGGGTCATGTTGGCCTCAGCGGCTGTGCTTGCCTCATCTACCCCGTTGGCGTCACCCGCCGCGTCAGCACTCGCCTGGCTTAGGTTGCTGGGCTCGACGGCGTCACTGGTTGCTGCGGCTGCGCTTGCCGCTTCTGCGCTGCTAACGGCGCTGGGGGCGACGGCGCCACTGGTGCCCTGGAAGCCGGTTTGGGCAGGTTGCGGGCAGGTCAGGCCCGCCCAGTTTTTACCTACCGCAATAGCCTGAGCTACGCCGTCGCTACCTTCAGCTAAAGAAATCGCGGTAGCAGTAATAACATCCAGGTAAGTGCTTAAAATCTGGTTGGGATCCAGGGTAGTGACACTGTAAAGCAAGGTCGGACGTCCGCGCTTACCGGTGCGCATCGGCACCGTGGTCACCAAGCCAGCGTTTAACAGTGCATCAAGATGCTCACGGGCAGTGTTGGGATGCAGCTTTAAGGTTTTAGCCACCTCAGCACTGGAAATAGGCTGGCCAGCGCCCTCAACTACTTCTAAAACTCGCCTTTGCGCCGGCAACAGGCTGATTTGCGAGCGAATATCATGCAATGATGAACGCACACTAGTTGGGTATGGAAGTGGTGAATGGGTCATGCGATGCCTCGCCAGATTGCTAGGTGGGTGGACCTTAGTCCCAGTCTACGTTACAAGTGTTTTTAAGCCTTAGTTGGATCTTGAGCATCCAGGGAGGCTGTCAGCAGGCGCCTAAAGGAATCTACCCGGCCACAGCGAGTTTCGCGAGTGGATGCATCTTCTGCTTTAGCTGCCCACTGGTCAAGTGCACAGTCAATCACTCCAGGTTCATGGCTGCAGCCGCGTGGGCACTCTTGAGCTACCTGAGTCAAATCAGCAAAGCCGCGCAAGACGTCGTCGGCGGCCACATGCGCCACCCCAAAGGAACGCACCCCGGGGGTGTCAATTACCCAGCCGCCATCGGGATTAACCACAGCCTGCAAGTTAGTGGAGGTGTGGCGGCCGCGCCCAGTAACCTCATTGACATGCCCAGTTACTCGGTTAGCAGCCGGAATTAGGGCGTTAATCAGGGTGGATTTACCCACCCCAGAGTGGCCTACCAGCACTGAAACCTTACCGGCCAGGGCCTGACGCACCACCTCAATGCCGCTAATGCCACTTTCAGTGATAGTGGTTGCTAAACAACGCACTCCCAGGGGCTGATACAGGCTCAGCAGCTCGGTGGGGTCAGCTAGGTCAGATTTAGTCAACACCAGCAGCGGCTCCATGCCGGCGTCGTAGGCGGCCACCAAATAGCGGTCAATCATGCGTGGACGCGGCGGTGGATCTGCTAAAGCCGTGACCACCACCAACAAATCGGCGTTAGCCACCACCGGTTTTTGTGAGCCGGCGCTGTCTCCATCCTCAGCGCTACGTAGCAGCAGGGTGCGCCGGGGCTCAATACGAACCATGCGGGCCAGAGTATCTTTACGCCCCGACACGTCACCAACCACCGCCACTTGGTCGCCCACAACCACTTTGCCTCGGCCCAGCTCTCGGGCCTTCATGGCGGTAATATCGCCGCTACCATCCTCAGTTAGGGATGGGTCATCTAGGTGAATACGGTAATGGCCGCGATCAATACGGGTAACCATGCCGGTGACGGCATCAGCATGAGCCGGGCGCACTTTAGTACGTGGACGCGACCCCTTGCCGGGACGCACTCGCACACGCGGATCATCGGTACCAATATCGCGTCTAGCCAATAGCCTCTCCTGCACTCTTAAGCATGGCGTCCCAAAGCTGGGTGAATGTGGGCATGGTTTTGGCGGTGGCATCCACATCATCCAGGCTAATTCCAGGCAGATTTAAACCCATAATAGCCGCGAAAGTTGCCATGCGGTGATCGGCGTAGGCCTCCAGGTGAGCTGGGTGCAAAGTACAGGGGTGGAAAACTAAATAATCCTGGCCCTCATCCACGTTCCCCCCAAGTTTGCGGGCCTGGGCGGCGATGGCCGCTAAGCGGTCAGTTTCGTGACCGCGTAGGTGCCCAATACCCCAAATCTTGCTGGGCTGGCCCTGACTGGCAGCCACTAAAGCTAGCGCCGCCATGGTGGGTACCAGCTCGCCTTCCGCGCTGGCATCACGCTCAATGCCGCGCAGGGCGCCGCTGGAGCTAAGTAGCGTGCCCTGATCCAGCTGCACCTGGGCGCCGAAAAGCTTAAGGATTTCCAGCCAGTTAGCTCCCACCTGGGTGGTGTGGGTGGGCCAATGCAAAATCCGCACCTGCCCGCCTGTAGCGGACACCAGCGGCGCGGCAATAAAAGGCCCCGCATTGGAAAGATCAGGTTCAATCACGCTGCGGCCCCCGCGCGGGCGCCCACTAACGCGCCAGCTTAGCTGCTGGGCGTGGTAATCCTCGGGAGCCTGCACTTGCACGCCGCATTGGCGCAAGCTGGCCACACTCATCTGCAAATGCGGAACAGATACCAAAGGCTGCTTAGCGCTGATAGTTAAGCTTTGTGCCCTGCCAAGCTGCAAAGCCGCCCCTAGATACAGTAGGGCAGAGACAAACTGGCTCGATTTAGAGCCATCGACCTGCACCTGTAGATGCTCTTGAGGGTTTAAACCAGCGCCATGAATAGTGAAAGGCAAATGCCCGCGCTGCCCATGCCACTCAAATCTGGCCCCCAACGCCTCTAGGGCATCGGTTAGCGGCTCCATAGGCCGAGCCAAAGCCGCCTGATCACCGGTGAAAGTCAAACTAGTGCCCAGGGCCAGGGCCAGGGGCGGTACAAAACGCATCACGGTGCCCGCCAGCCCACAGTCAATAACCGGGGTGGAGTTGTCATGCGGCAGGCCTGCCGGTTTTTGTAGCCGGCTTGCTTCTGGAGCGGCTGAGTCTGTCTTGGGCGAGGCTGGGCCTGCCGGTTTTTGATCAGCAACCAGCGGAGTTACCTGCAGCAGGCCACCATGCCAGGTAAAGCGAGCCCCCAAAGTCTCCAGCGCCGCACGCATCAAAGCCGTGTCGCGGCTTTCAAGCAGACCCTCAATTTGGCTAGGGGCATCAGCCAGCGCCGCCGCCAGCAAGGCGCGCGCACTTAAAGACTTAGAGCCCGGCAGTGAAACAGTGGCGTCAATCGGTTCACTTGGGGTAGGACAGCGCCAAGCTTGCATTAGTCCTGCTCTTTACGACGACGCCGGCAGCAACGTCCCGGGCCGTGGCTGTGACCCTGGGGGCCGTGGCCGTGACCCTGGGGGCCGTGACTATGCGGGTGCTTGCCGTGCTTGCGGCACTGGCCCGGCTGACCATGATTGTGCTTGCGGCAGTGACCGTGACCGGGGTGAGAACCATGCGCCTTGCCGTTACAGCACTGGCCGGCGCCGTCGTCGTTGGCAGCAACCCGCTTAAGCTTGCGACGCTGGGAAGCGGCCACCCCCAAAGCCAACAAACCGGCACTAAGCGCAGCTCCACGCAGCGCCGGAGTTAGCGACACCACCAGCTGCCGGCCATTGAAATAAGTGGAATTAATCAGCGTAACCGGCACATTCAAAGCCGCCAACGTATAGGCACTAGCCGCAGGGGCAATCGACAAACTCAAAGCCGTCCCCGCAACCGCGCTAACCGCCCCAGTAGCCGTAGCAGCCTTTTCAACCAGCGCCACCGGCGGCGTGGTTAAACCGCAGGAACCTGCATATTCCAGCAAACCTTGAGCACGCTGGGCATGTTCATCACTATTAACCACAGCATCCAAACCATCAATGATGAAAGGCATAGCCGCTAAAGGACGCAAGAAAGGCAAAAGCACGCTCATAAACCCCATTGTCTCAAATAGGCCAGCATTGCTGATAGAGAAACCCTAAACGAAAGGGAATCACCACCGCCCCCAAAACGTTTAAGCCGGCATGAAATCACGATCCACCCGGCGCGTCACGCCCGTAACCGCTAGGCTGGTAAGTGATGAGTGAACAAACAACCGAAACGGACGCGCAGCGCTCGGCTCGCTTCCAGGCGGACGCTCTGCCTTACCTCGACCAGCTTTACGGGGCTGCCCTGCGCATGACCCGTAACAGTTCTGACGCCGAGGACCTGGTTCAAGACACCTACATGAAAGCCTTCGCAGCTTTCAACCAGTACCAGGACGGCACCAACCTTAAAGCCTGGCTGTACCGGATTTTGACCAATACCTTCATCAACTCCTACCGCAAAAAGCAACGCCAGCCCATACAGGCAGATTCAGACTCTGTTGAGGACTGGCAGCTGCATCGGGCCGCCAGCCACGATTCGGTAGGACTACCCAGCGCGGAAGACTTCGCCCTGGACTCTCTGCCCGACAGTGAAATCAAGTCTGCCCTGCAAGAGCTCAGCGAAGACCGCCGCCTGGCCGTGTACCTAGCGGATGTTGAAGGTTTCTCCTACAAAGAGATCGCCGAAATCATGGATACCCCGCTAGGCACGGTTATGTCGCGTTTGCACCGAGGACGCGCCCAGCTGCGCGAGTTACTAGCCGACTATGCACGTGACTACGGTTACGAGCAGAACGCTGAAACTAGCGCAGCCGTTGCGAAGGAGAAAACTCATGCCTGAAACCACCGCGAAAGGCTGTTCTTGCGCCGAAACCTTGGCGCACCTACACGCCTTTGTTGATCGCGAATGCGACGAACAGCTCACCGCCCGCCTACAGGCGCATGTGGCCAGCTGCCCGCACTGCAAAGCCCAGGCCGACGCCGTACGTCACTTACAGGGTCTGTTGCGCTCGCGGTGTGCTGAGCAAGCCCCGCAATCCCTGGTGGAGCGGGTACGCACCCAACTGGCAGTGGTTAGCACTTGCGGATGCACTCCTGGCCTGTGCGAATGCGGCCATGGACGGGCAGAAAGGCACACCACTACGCTGGCTACTTCCACCACGCTGGTTAGCGATTCGGCTGTAGCGAGTGTGTCTCGCTCAGTGACCTACCGCAGTTAGCGGCGCTTGTCACTTGGTGGCATGGCGTCGAATGTGTAAAAATAGCCTAGTTATATGCCCCCTCGTGGGGTGTTAGTCCCTATTACGAGGAGGCCAGTATGTCCAAGCGCGGTCGTAAGCGTAAGGCCCGTGCCAAGGGCGGCGCTAACCACGGTAAGCGTCCCAACGCCTGAGTAAAACTTAGCGCTGAGCACCCAAGGTGCTCAGCGCTTTTTGTTTATGCGCTTGCTGGCTGGTGACGGGGCAGCTAGTGGCAGGCGGCGCAGTCCCCCCGGGGTTAGCGAGGCTGGCTGGGCAGGGGCCTGCGAGCCTTAGCAAGCGTGAGCCTTAGCTTTTACAGCCCCAGCCACTGGTTCCAACCCCGGTGCAGTACCAACCAAGCCAGCAGGCCGTAACCCGCCTGGCCGGGGTAGGCGCCGTCGTTAAGCGCAATGTCAGTAAGCCACTGCTCATGCTTAACCAGCGGGGTATAGGTGTCCACGTAGGTGACATTACGGCGGCGGCATACCTCACGGGCCGCATTGTTTAGGGCCGCCAGGGCCTTCGGGTTGGGCACAGTCAGTGGCGGCGGGCCCACCATTAAGCATTCAAGCTTTTCGTACATTACGGCGGCGTCGATGATATTGGCCAAAGCCAAGCTAGAGCGGGCCGTGCTGACATTGTGGGTAACATCTGCCACCCCAACCCCAATTACCAGTAGGTTACGGGCGCCAGGAACAACCCGGCGGGCAGCCTCATCACGCCAACGGTTAGACAGCTGGGCGCTAACTTCACCAGGAACGGCCAGCGTAGACCAGGAGGGGGCATCAATAACCTCTAGCGAGTTGGTGCGCGCCATAACACGCCCCACCCAGCCCAGGGCCCGTGCATCTCCGCGACCTGTAATCAGCTCATCGCCGATGAAGATCAGGTTGATCTCACTCACGGCCAGCATCCTTCCTGCTTGACTAGGGAAAAATCGTAGCATTGGCCCGGCCTGCAGATGCTGACCGGGCCAATACGCGCGTGTCTTTAGCGAGCAAAGCCCTACTTAGCGGGCAAAAGCCTCGTCTAGGATCAGCTTTTGCTGAGCTACGTGAGCTGCTGAAGTACCCACAGCCGGGGCGGCAGCCTCAGGGCGAGCCACCACTCGCGGCAAGCGTCCAGCCGTGATCGAGTCAGGCAGGTGCAGAGCCAACCAAGGCCAAGCGCCCTGGTTGCGCGGCTCATCCTGGACCCAAACCAGCTCGGCTCCCGCAAACGGTGCCAGGGCCTCCAACAGGGCCGGCTCGTCGAGAGGATAGAGCTGCTCTAGACGCACGATGGCAGTGTGCTTATCTTCCGCGTGCTGGCGGTGGGCCAGCAGATCCCAGTAGATACGGCCTGAGCATAGCAGCACTCGATCCACCTTGTTCGCGGCGGCAGCAGCTAAAACTTCCGGATCAGTTTCACCAATGACAGTTTGCATGCCGCCGCTGATGAAGTCTTCTACCGGCGAGACGGCGACCTTCAAACGCAGCATCTGCTTGGGGCTGATCAGGATCAAAGGCCGGTGCGGTTCACGCCGAGCCTGGTCACGCAGGGTGTGGAAGTGGTTAGCCGGGGTGGAAGGCTGCACCACGCGCATGTTGTCCTGAGCGCATAGCTGCAGGTAGCGCTCAATGCGGGCACTAGAGTGGTCCGGGCCCTGGCCTTCCAAACCGTGCGGCAGCAGCAGAACCAGGCCAGAGTGTTGGCCCCACTTTTGCTCAGCGGAAGAGACGTACTCATCAATTACGGTCTGGGCGCCATTAGCGAAGTCGCCGAACTGGCCTTCCCAAATGTTTAGGCCCTCGCTGCGCTCTACCGAATAGCCGTATTCGAAAGCCATAGCGCCGTATTCGCTTAGCAGCGAGTCAACAATTGACAGCTTGGCTTGGTTGGGGGTCAGGTAGTCCAGCGGGGTCCATTCTGAACCGTTACGCTGGTCGTGCATGACGGCGTGACGCTGGGCAAAGGTAGCGCGGCGTACATCCTCACCGGTCATGTGTACCGGTACGCCTTCCATCAGCAGCGACCCAAAGGCCAGCAGCTCACCAAAGCCCCAGTCAATGCCGCCTTGGCGGCTCATGCTTTGACGCTTGCGTAACAGGTTCATCAGCTTACTGTGTACCTCGAAGCCTTCAGGGACAGATACCTGGGCGTCACCGATACGCTCAATCACTTCACGGGCTACCGCAGTGGGCTGTGAATGTGAAGTTTCGCCAGCCTTAGGGCCACTGTAGGCAGGGGTGTCAGTATTGAGGTGACCGGCGCGGGCCTCGTTAAGGATGTGTTCAAGGTTGTCGCGGTAGGCGTCAAGTAGCTGCTCACACTGTTCTTCAGTGAGGTCTCCGCGCCCCACCAGGTTGGTGGTGTAAACCGAGAAGGTAGAGGGCTTGCGGTCGATCAGGTTGTACATAACCGGTTGGGTCATCGAGGGGTCGTCACCCTCGTTGTGACCACGACGGCGATAGCAAACCAGGTCAATAATGACGTCCTTGTGGAATTCTTGGCGGTATTCCCAAGCCCAGCGGGCTACGCGCGCCACAGATTCGGGGGCGTCACCGTTTACGTGGAAGATCGGTACCTGTAGACCTTTAGCCAGGTCCGAGGGGTAGGTGGTGGAGCGTCCCAGCGCATTACCGGTGGTGAAACCGATCTGGTTGTTGACGATCACATGAATAGTGCCGCCGGTGTGGTAACCGGGTAGCTGGCTCATGTTGAGCACTTCGTAAACCACGCCCTGGCCTGCAAATGCGGCGTCACCATGCACCAAAATCGGCAAAACATTGTAGCTGCCGTCAGCGCCGGAGCCGCTGCGGTCTAGCTTGGCGCGCACAATACCTTCCAGCACCCCATCTACTGTCTCTAGGTGGGAGGGGTTGGCGGCCAGGGAAACCTTGGTGGTCACATCATCGGTGCCGGTGAAGGTGCCGGTGGTGCCCAGGTGGTATTTGACGTCACCAGAACCCTGGCCGTTGGTCAGGTAGTTACCGTCAAACTCGTCAAAGACCTGGCCGTAAGACTTGCCGGCAATATTGGTAAGCACGTTTAGGCGGCCACGGTGAGCCATACCAATAGCGGCTTCTTCAATGCCATCATGTGCGGCGTCGTCGATCAGGCGGTCCAGCAGCACAATCAGTGACTCGCCACCTTCTAGCGAGAAGCGCTTTTGGCCCACGTACTTGGTTTGCAAGAACACTTCGAAGGCTTCAGCCTGCATCAGCTTGGTTAGGATGCGACGGCGCTCAGCAGTATCAATGCTGGGAGTAACACCTTCCATGCGTTCTTGCCACCAGCGACGCTGGGCTGGGTCTTGGATATGCATGTATTCCACGCCCACATAACGCGAGTAGGCGTCACGCAGCATCTGCAAAATTTCGCGCAAGGTGGCACGGTCCTTGCCACCTAGACCACCGGTGGGGAAAACCCGGTCTAGATCCCACAAGCTCAGCCCGTAGGAGGAGAAGTTTAGATCAGGGTGACGGCGTAGGCGGTAGGCCAGCGGGTCAGTGTCGGCGGCTAGGTGTCCGCGCTGACGGAAAGCGTGAATCAGCTCAGCTACACGGGCTGGCTTGCCGGCGTCGGCTAGCGGGTCGTAGGTGACGTCCTGATCCCAGTGCACCGGCTCGTGGGGGATACGTAGCGCTTTGAAGGAGCGGTTCCAGAAGCCATCTAGGCCCATGAGCTTGCGTTCCATTAGGCGCAGTAGTTCACCGGACTGGGCACCCTGGATAACGCGGTGATCGTAAGTGTTAGACAGTGTCAAGACCTTGCCTACAGCCTGGCGGGCCAGGGTTTCAGGGCTGGCCCCAGCAAACGCGGCCGGGTAGGTCATGGCGCCTACACCCATAATCAGGCCCTGGCCGGGCATTAGGCGCGGCACAGAGTTAAGGGTGCCGATCATGCCGGGGTTGGTCAAGGTGGCGGTGGTGTCCTTGAAGTCATCGACAGTTAGCTGCCCCTTGCGGGCTTTAACCACCAGTGCGTCGTAGGCGTCAATGAAACCGGCTAGGTCTAGGGTGTCGGCGTTCTTAACGCTAGGCACTAGCAGGCGACGCTCACCGTTAGCGCTGGGCACGTCAATTGCCAAACCCAGGTTTACGTGGGCGGGGTTGTGTAGAGCCGGCTTGCCCTTTTCGTCCAGGGTGTAAGCCACATTCATTTCCGGCATCTCTGCCAGCGACTCCACCAGGGCCCAAGCGATCAGGTGAGTGAAGGAAACCTTGCCACCACGCGTGGAAGCTAGGTGAGTGTTGATTAGCAGACGGTTTTCAATCAGCACCTTAGCCGGGATGGCACGGGCAGAGGTGGCGGTAGGAATCTGGAGGGAAGCCTCCATGTTCTTGGCTGTGCGGGCGCTGGCTCCCTTGAGGGTGTCAACGCTTTCTACTACGCCGTTGCTGGTTTCGCCAGCCTCGCTGTGTGCCTGGTTGTAGGCATAAGGGGAGGTGGGGGACTTGAACTGGGCGGTTGGTGCAGGCGGTAGGTCAGAGCGGGAAACATCCTCACTGGCCAAAACGGGGCGTCGGCTAGCGGAAGCGGTGGCAGCCCCGGGGATTTGCACGCCAACGCTAGCGCTAAGCGGCTTTGAGGGCGTGGCCGGCGACTGGCCTGCTAGATACTGCGGGTTTTCGCTGAAAAACTCGCGCCATGATTGGGTTACTGAGGCCGGGTCGGCTAGGTAAGCCTCCCGCATATCCTCGACAATCCATTCGTTGGTGCCAAAGCCCTGAGCGAAGTCGTTCTCAGACACGGTTAGCTGCTCCTTATATGGCATTGCGTGCTAAAACTGTGGTTTAAGTCTAATACTGCAAAGCTGACTTGCAGAGTACTTTGTAGCCTTTAGTCCTAGATATTTTTTAAATGTTCTCGCATGTTGAGCATTGCTTGGGTTTATAGGGTTGAAATTGGCTGCGCTGCGACGACGACGGCGCCCGGCACCAAGGCTGTGAGCTGCCTGCGTGCTAAAGCTGTGGGCTTGGTATAGCGTTAGTGGTACCGACTAGATTTTTGATAGGGAGCTAAACGCTGCATGGTCATTAAATGGCTAATGATAGTTCTGGGGGTGCTACTTACCGCTGGGACTGCGGTGTTTGTGGCCGGAGAATTCGCCCTGGTGGCCCTAGACCCATCGGTTGTTGACGCCCGCGCCCAGGCCGGAGATAAACGTGCCGGGCGAGTAGCTAAAGCGCTGCGTCACCTATCCACCCTGCTTTCGGGCGCGCAGGTGGGTATTACGCTAACCACCATTTTGCTTGGTTACACCATGCAGGCCGCCCTTAACGAGCTGCTTTCGCAATGGCTGAGCCCCTGGCTGGGGCAAACCCTGGCGGCCACCATCGCCGTGGTTAGCGCCCTAATTATTGTTAACGCCTTCTCTATGGTGTTTGGCGAGCTGATCCCCAAAAACGCTACCCTGGCTGATCCGTTGGCTGCTGCCGGTTTTGTCACCCCTTTCATCACCGGTTTCACCTGGCTGTTTAGGCCGCTAGTAAATCTGCTAAACGGTATGGCTAATGCTTTACTGTCGCGCTTTGGTATTGAGGCTGCTGAGGAGGCCAGTGGCGCCCGCAGTGCCGGCGAGCTTACCGCTCTGCTGCGTCGTAGCGCTGAGGAGGGCACACTAGAGGTCTCCACCGCCCGCCTACTTACCCGTTCACTTGGCGTAGATGAGCTCAGCGCTGTAGATGTAATGACTGACCGTGGGCGCATTCACTGGCTGGAAGAGTCTGCCACCGCCGCTGACCTGGTGGCTTTAGCCAGCCAAACCGGGCACTCACGTTTCCCTGTCTTTGGTGACTCTCCCGACGACGTACTTGGGCTAGTCAACCTACGCCGCGCTATCGCCGTGCCCTATGAGCGCCGCGCCCAAGTGCCAGTGACCTCCTCCTCAATCATGACCCCCGCCCCGCGCGTACCAGAAACCATGCCGCTAGCTTCCCTGCTGGTGGAGCTACGTGGATACGGCGAGCAGGAATCTTTCGGGTTGCAAATGGCCATTGTGGTGGACGAGTACGGGGGCACTGCCGGAGTGGTGACCTTGGAGGACGCCGTCGAAGAAATCGTGGGGGAAGTATCTGACGAACACGACCGTCGTCGCGCCGGCATCCACCTAGACTCAGCTGGGCGCTGGATCGCCCCCGGCTGGAGCCGCCCCGACGAGGTTACGGCCCGCACCACCATCCGTATTCCCGACGACGGCCCTTACGAAACCCTGGGCGGCCTGGTCATGAATGAGCTGGGGCGCATACCCCAAATTGGCGACGAAGTAACTCTGCCCACCTGCACCATTTTGGTTGACGCTATGGAGGGGCGGCGCGTCACCCGCGTGCGCATCACCCCGGTTGAGCAGGAGCTGGAGGCTCTACAGTGAACCCCACTTTGGCGCTAATTTTGACGGTTATCCTACTGGTTGGTAACGCGTTTTTTGTGGGTGCAGAGTTTGCCATTACCTCCTCGCGCACCAGCCAACTTGAGCCTTTAGCCGCTGAAGGCAACTCGCGGGCGCGCACAGCCCTATGGGCCGTGCAGCATATTTCCGAGATGCTAGCTACCGCCCAGCTGGGAGTGACTTTATGCTCCACCGGTTTGGGTGCAATTGCCGAGCCGGCGCTGGCGCATCTGCTGGCGGCGCCGCTACATGCGGTGGGTTTAGGGGCCGAAGTGGCCCACGGCCTGGCGGTAGTGGTGGCGCTGCTGCTGGTGGTTACCGCCCACGTGGTTTTGGGTGAAATGATGCCCAAAAATGTTTCTATTTCCATGCCTGATAAGGCGGTTTTGGTTTTCGCCCCGGCCTTGGTGGCTTGCGAGCGGGTAACCCGCCCGGCGGTAACCGCCTTAAATGGCCTGGCCAATGTGGTGCTTAAACTCTTTGGGCTGGAGCCACGCGATGAGATTGAAACTGCTTTCACCATGGAAGAAGTGGCTTCAATCGTGGAGCGTTCGCGTGACGAGGGCGTGCTCAAGGATGACTCTGGGCTGGTAGCTGGGGCGCTAGAGTTTTCTGAGGAAACCGCCGGCTCAGTGATGGTGCCACTAAATAAACTCACCTGCTTGTCTGAGCAGTGCACTCCGGCCCAGGTGGAGGCGGAAGTAACCCGCACTGGTTACTCGCGTTTCCCGGTCACTAACGAGCAGGGCAAAATCAGCGGCTATATCCACCTTAAAGACGTGCTTTATGCCAGCACCGAAGAGCGTGAACAGCCGGTGGCGCCCTGGCGTTTGCGGGCTTTGGTGCCCGTACACGCGCACGATGAGATTGAAGATGTGCTTGCTGCCATGCAGCGTACTGGCGCCCATTTGGGGTGGGTAACTAACGAAAGCGGGCAGATGGTCGGTGTAGTTTTCCTCGAAGATGTGCTAGAAGAACTGGTAGGGGAAGTGCGTGACGCTTTGCAGCGCCACCAGTTACGCTAAGTGTTAGATGCGTCAGTTTAGCCGCCTCGCTAAAGTGACCAAGGTATGATACCGCTGATACCAGTGGTATTTGAATGACATAAGTCCGTAGAAAGTTGGGTGTGGATGAGCGATCAGCCGATGACACGTCGCCAGCGACGTGAGCTTGAGCGCGAGCGACAGGCCCAGCTACAAAGAGAAAACGCCCGCGAGTTACTTTCGCAGGTTCCTGATGACAGTAGTCTTTCCGGGCGCGCCAATACGGCTTACGGCGGCGGCGGTTACAACGACGCCGGTTACAACGGCTCCTATAACGGCGGCTATGGCTCTGGTGCGCCGGCTTCTGCGGCTAGTGCGCCTTCAACCTTCAGCGCGCCGTCTACTTTTAGTGCGCCGGCTGCTGATTTCAATGCTGCTACTGCTGCCAGTGCACCTTCTACTTTTAGTGCGGCGGCTTCGTTTACTAGTGGCGCTGCCGCTTCTGCGCCCAGCGCCCCGTCGAGCTTTGCTATGCCAGCTTCGGCAGCTAGTGCTCCATCCGCTTTTGGTGCCCCTGCTACTGCTGCCAGTGCTCCATCTACTTTCAGCGCAGCTGCCTCGGCTGCCAGCGCCCCTTCCAGCTTCGCAGGCACTGCCTGGAGTGGCGGCCAGCCGGACGCCGTCCAAAATCCTGTCGACGACGGTGTGGACTACCAGCCCACCCAGATAATCTCAGCAATTAAAGACGAGATTATTGACGACGTCGCTATCCGTAACTGGAGCGCGGCAGCATCCGCCAAGGTTGCTAAAGCAGCCGACGCTGTCAGCACTGCCAGCGTTATCAGTACTGCCAGTGTAGCTAGCGCAGCTAGTGTGACCAGCGCCGTTAGTGCGCACACAGCAGCCTCGGCGGCTGGAGCGCAAGGACTAAACATAGCCGCCCAGGCGACGTCGGCAGCAGCTAACAGCGCTAACCTAACTCCTCAGGCTCCCGTAGCTCAGGTAGACCAGACCCCGGCGCGCGGCAATCCACTAGAGACTAGCAACCCGGTAGAGACCAACTCCCTGAGCGAGCCCACCCGGCTAGGCTGCGGCACCACGCCGCCAGTTAAGCGTAAAGGCGCGGCAGCACGCCGTCGAGCCGCGTTTGCTCGCGTAGGGCAGATCTGCGCGGTTAGTGCCTTGGCGCTAGTGACAATTGTGGCGCCGGTGTCGGCGGCCATGATGGGGGCTGACTCGCCGCTAAACACCGCGCTGGGCGCCCACCGGGGCCAAAGTTCGCGCCAGGTCATCAGCGGTAAAGACTCTGTGGCCGGTAGCGTGGACCACTCGCCGCTGGAAAGCTCTGATGTGAAACTGCGTAACGTGCCTGATGCGGCCACCAAGGCACGTATCCGGGCCGCTTACGAGAACCCGGTGGTTACTTGTGCCCCACAGCAGGGTGCCAGCGGTGACACCACGGCCTTTAACACCACCCCTGACGTGTTTAAGCCGATGGTTGCCGGTACCTACACGCTTTCTAGCCCCTGGGGTTACCGTATCCACCCGGTGCTGGGCACATCCAAGATGCACGCTGGTCAGGACATGGCTGCGCCGGCTGGTACTCCCATCTATGCGGCTGCTGGCGGCGAGGTGGTTGAGGCAGGCATGGTCGATTCCACCGGTACGGTCACCATTAAGCACGTGCTTGACGGCAAGATCTGGTACACCTCCTACCTGCACATGTACCAGGACGGTATTTTCGTTAAGAAGGGCCAGCAGGTTAAGGCTGGTCAGCTGATTGCGGCAGTTGGTTCTACCGGTTACTCAACCGGCCCCCACCTGCACTTTGAGGTGCGAATTAAGAACGACACAGCGGATGCTTCCACGGTTGACCCGATGAAGTGGCTCAGTGACCACAAGGCGGTTGAGCTGTCTACTGACTGTAAGTCCAGCAGCGACAACTCCACTTCTGGCACGGGTGACGGTAGCGGTACCGGTACTAGTGACGGCTCTGGCGGCACCACCGACAGTGGTTCTAGCGATGGCACCGGCACCGGCGGCACTGGTGGTAACTCGGCTGGGTTGAACGATAACTCAAACGGCTCCACCGGCACGAGTGATTCGGGTACCGGCACTAATGATTCTGGAACTGGTACTAACGGTGGCAACACTGGTACTAACGGTGGTACCGGCGCTAACGGTGGTACTGGAGCTAACGGCAACACTGGGACCTCTGAGGGAAACACTGGGGGATCTAACTCTGATGGTTCCACCAGTGGTGGCAACTGAGCACACCAACTACAGACAAATACAGGCAAAATCATCCCTTCCCTATAAAAATTCCATGGGGTTTTATAGGGAAGGGATGAAATGTCAGTATCTGTGCGGCAACTACGTCTGTGTCCCAGCATTGGAGACGGTGGGTCTTAACTTTTGAACAGTACTGGCTGAAGATGGCAACTCCGCCGACGGCGGCGACGGTGCCGGCAACATAGGTGGCGGCGACGGTGCCGGCAGGTTGCGCAGCACAGTGCCAGTGCCTATTTATATACAAAATCGTCCGTTCCCTATGAAAATTTCATGGGGTTTTATAGGGAACGGACGAAATCTGCGTATCTGTGTGTAATGGTGTGGGTGGGGGAGGGGACAGTCTGCTAGCGGCGTCGGCGGCGCAGCAGACTGAAGCTGAGGGCAAAGTTACCTAGCGCGGCACAGCAGATTGAAACTGACGGCAAGCTACCTCGCGCGGCGCAGCGGATTGAAACTGACGGCAAGGCTACGTCATGCGGCGCAGCCTTACACGGCAGCCCTACGAAATTGCAGATGACTTTTAGGGGCCTTGACGGCTGCCTTGGACTCTTGGCGGCCCTTAGTAGGTGAGTGCTTAGTTGCCCTTAGTAGACCTCAATGCCGATTAGTAGCCCTCGATGCCGACGCGCCCTAGCTTGACCAGCAGCGCATCCTTGTCCACTGCTTCCCTCCAAGTCCAGCGCACCACGCGGGCACCGGTGGCCAGCTCCAGGGCATTTTCGCGTTGGCGCTCATTTTGGGCTATTTGTCCAGACGAGAGGTCAGTGTAAGTGCCGCTGTTGTATTTACCCAGGCCGTCAAATTCGCCGATTATATTAAAATCTGGCCAGTAAAAATCGACTCTGCCTACAAAATTTCCGTGATCGTAGATGGTTTCTTGCAGGCGTGGCATGGGCAGGTGCCCCTTGAGCATGACTGCGCGGCTAAGTGATTCACCCACCGATTCACTGCGGGCATCGGCATGTTTTACAACGTCGCGAGCTTTTATAACTCCTTTGCAACCGATGCGCCGCCCCAATTCAGTCAAAATTTGCTGCTTTGTAGCTATTTTTTCGCGCAAAACATAGTCCACACTTGCAATTCCTGAATAGAAATCACGCGAACACAGCAAATCCGCAAGTGTATATAAAATATCGGTGCAGTACATCCCCTCGACCTGCACCGGCTGGGAATCATAATGCCAGCTGCGGGTGCGCCGCCAGGTGGTGACCGATGCGTGGATCTTCAAACCGCTAATTACCTGCACTTGGTTGGGCATAGGGCCAACCATGGGTAGTCCGTGAAGCAGCGCGGCGGACTCTCCGGCAAACACAGGCCACGAGCATGGGCCTTCCTCGCGACACTGCCCGCGCACCTCAGCGCCAGCCTGAGTAAGCTTGCGAGCTGGGGTGTTGCGCCGTCGAGCGGCGTCGGCAGCAATATAAACTCGCAAAAGATGCAGCTCCTCCTGGGTAACGCGCTCATAATCGCTGATGGGGATGTAGCAGCCGGGCATGATTTTGGCCAGCTGCGGGTCGTTGCCCTTGGACTGGCGCGAGTAGGAGTCCATGCGGTAATTGGTGGTGGCCAGGTCGCTGCTGCGGTATACCGGGATGTCCTTGATGTTCATAGAACAATGATGAGGCCTAAACGCTAGTTAGCGCTTGGAGGCTGTGGATAAGTGTATTTGCGCTTGGTTTTTATCCACCTGTGGTTAATTTTGTCAGCGCGCGCTGGCTTGTACTCTCATGTGCTTGGGCATGGGGGCGTGTGGACGAGTGAGCCTGGCGGGCTGTGAACGCTTGGCTATGGGTCCGGCTGGGGCGACGTCGCAGATCTCGCTGGTCAGGTTGGGTCGACGGCGTCGGCGGGTCGGGTTGGTGCGGTCAGGTGGGCTGCGTCGTGGGCGCGCTAGGCCGACGCCGCCACTTAGGGGGCAGGGCCGACGTCGTCGTCAGTCAGGGGGAGGGGACAGGTGCTAGTTGATGCATGTTGCCTCTAAAAGTTCATGCATACCAAGTGTTGAGACCTAGTCTCTCTAGTGCTGGGATATGCCAGTAGTGGCCGCACAAATACTGACATTTCGTCCCTTCCCTATAAAACCCCATGAAATTTTTATAGGGAAGGGACGATTTTGCCTGTATTTGCCTGTATTTAGGCAGTGACCGGCGGCAGTACAGACCAGGGGAAATTAATCCATTTATCTGTTTGCTTAAAAACATAGTCCGGTTTAATAATACTGGTGGGTTTTAAATAAATTGTGGCACTGCGGGCATCCACTTTGGCACTGTCGCCATCCATAGATAGGCCTTTTTCAGAAATTAAATCCATAATCAGCTTCAGGGTTTTACCCGAATCTGCCACATCATCCACAATTAGCACTCGCTTACCTTCAAGCGAGGAAATATCCATATAGGGCTCAAGAATTTCTGGCTCCAGCATGGTTTTGCCCACGCCGGTATAAAACTCCACGTTTATAGCGCCATTAGCCTTAACGCCTAGCGCATATGAGATGGCCCCAGCCGGCAGCATGCCACCGCGTGCGATGGCCACAATCAGATCCGGCATCCAGCCTGAATCGGCTATCTGCTGAGCGATTTGTCGACAGGCATCGCCAAATCCCTGCCAGGTAAGGTTCTCGCGATCTTCCGCCTGGGAGCTGGCCGCTTGCGTGCCGCCCGGCCGCATGCCTGCCGCCTGCGCATTGGAAGCACCATCATCAAAAGCTGTTACGTTGCTCATGCTTTATATTAACGCGCCCCGGCGGCTAATATCTGCTGTGGAGCAATTGTGTTAGGTATTAAGCCACATATATTAAACCGCTACGACAAATAGCATATAAACCGCTAACACCTAAATCATATGTCCGTATGGTGGACTGATATTGAATGTGTCTAGTGCCACCTTTAGGTTTTTCTCAGGTTTATCGCGTTAGACTGTGCCTAGACGCAGCTAAGCGTTAATAACTAGAGCTGAGGAATAAATGAGCTATCAACCTTATGTAGATCCGGTAGGCATGGATCCGCGCCACTACGGCTTTGCTGACTCCGTTAAGCGCGCCTTTAGCCAGTACGCCAAGTTCGACGGCGTGGCATCCATTGCCGAATACTGGTGGTTTGTTCTGTTTAACACCATTATTGGCGGTGTTCTGTATTCCCTGGCACTTGTCCTGATTCTTGGGGGTGCGGCAAGCGGCGGTGACGAGGACGCTGCCGGAGCTTCGGGCGTAGTCGTGATGTTGATTCTTGGCTTGTATGGTTTGGCGGTATTCCTGCCTGGACTGGGCGTGACCATTCGCCGTCTACACGACGCTGGTTACTCAGGTTTCTTTTTTCTGCTTAGTTTCCTCGGTCCTCTAAGTATCGTGCCCGTAATTCTGTGCATCTTGCCTTCTAAGCCCGCCGCTTGGAACCCTTCTTGGCTCGACGACGAGGCACGCGCTCTGCAGGCCCACATGCTCGGTGGCGCTAACCCCTACGCTCAGGGTGCTTACGGTGCCCCGATGATGCCCGAATACGCCCAGGGTCCTGCTGGTCAGGGTGCTCCTTATGGCCAGGGTGCCCCCTATGGTCAGGGCGCTCCCTATGGTCAGGGTGCTCCCTACGGTCAGGGTGGCCCGCAGGCTCCTTACGGCCAGGGCGCTCCCTCCAGCTACTGATGCGAGCTACTAGCTGACTGCTAAACAAAAAATTGGGCGTCTACTTTGGTAGGCGCCCAATTTTGTTTGCGATTTGGCACGCCAATTGCGCGCCGCGTTATTTTGCGCATGAAAAGTGCCCCAGACAGGATTCGAACCTGCGACCTTCTGCTCCGGAGGCAGACGCTCTATCCACTGAGCTAC